>Ga0116227_10006296_pt1 | contig 24174 bp, 19 predicted proteins | sample S1TSphgellanicum_FD_89693 | JGI IMG/M metagenome (GOLD analysis project Ga0116227, IMG submission 89693) | Host-associated microbial communities from peat moss isolated from Minnesota, USA - S1T2_Fb - Sphagnum magellanicum MG | ecosystem: Host-associated > Plants > Peat moss > Unclassified... | reverse complement strand
CTACATGACCGCTGAGGAAGCTCGCGAGTACGGCTTGGTCGACCAGATTTTCAACAAAGAGATGCGCGCCGGCTCGCCAACGCCGGCATAGGGATAAGGATCGCGCGTGTTCCGATTCGGTGATGAAAAGGGTCAATTGAAGTGCAGCTTCTGCGGCAAGTCGCAGGAGCAGGTGCGTAAATTGATCGCAGGGCCCGGCGTCTACATCTGTGACGAATGCATCGAGCTCTGCAACGAGATCATCGAAGAAGAGCTGTACAAGAACGTCGACGAGAACGTCCGGCTCCGCAATATCCCCAAGCCCAAAGAGATCAATCACATCCTCAATCAATATGTGATCGGTCAGGAGCGGGCCAAGAAAGCTCTCGCGGTCGCGGTCTACAACCACTACAAGCGAGTCAACGCCGGCAGCGCGGCCGACGACGTCGAACTGCAAAAGTCCAATATCCTCTTGGTCGGACCGACGGGTTCGGGCAAGACGTACCTGGCGCAGACTCTGGCGAAAATTCTCGACGTGCCGCTGGCGATGGCCGATGCCACGTCGCTCACGGAAGCCGGCTACGTCGGTGAGGACGTCGAGAACATTCTGCTCAAGCTGATCCAGGCGGCCGATTACGACGTCAAGCGCGCCGAAAAGGGCATCGTCTACATCGACGAGATCGATAAGATCGCCCGCAAGAGTGAGAACCCCTCGATCACTCGCGACGTGTCGGGCGAGGGCGTCCAGCAGGCGTTGCTCAAGATCCTCGAAGGTACGACGGCGAACGTGCCGCCTCAGGGCGGCCGCAAGCACCCGCACCAAGAGTTCATTCAGATCGACACGACCAACGTGCTCTTCATTTGCGGTGGAGCTTTCGACGGTCTGGAGAAGATCATCGAATCGCGAGTGGCCTCAAACGCGCTCGGATTCCGCTCGACCCCGGAATCCAAAACCGGCAGCCGGGTCGGCAAAATGCTACAGCAGCTCATGCCCGAAGATCTGCTCAAGTTCGGCTTGATTCCCGAGTTCATCGGTCGCTTGCCGATCGTCGTGACGCTCGATGCCCTCGACGAGTTGGCCCTGCGCCGGATCCTCGTCGAGCCGCGCAACGCGCTGGTCCGCCAGTTCCAAAAGATCATGGGCATGGACGGCGTCGACCTGACGTTCACCAAGGAAGCGCTGGTCGCGATCGCCACGAAGGCGCAGGGCCGCAAGACCGGCGCGCGCGGCCTCCGTAGCATTCTCGAGGAAGTGATGCTCGACGTCATGTACGATCTGCCCTCGCTTCAGGGCGTCAAGAAGTGCGTCATCAATAAAGAAGTGATCGAGAAGAAGGAACAGCCGACGCTGATCTACGCCGATCGCCCGAAGGACCTACCCGCGTAAGATTTTGCCGGATTTTAAGGCAAATCTCAGAACGTCGCTCCTCCGGAGAACGTTATAGGGTTGCAATGAATAAAATCCTCACCGCCGCCTTGGCGGCAATCTTCCTCGCGACGCCGATCGCGGCGTTCGCGCAAGATGTCCCGACGTATGGCGCGGCGGTCGACCAACAGCAGCCGCCGCCGCCCCCCGATCAGCAACCGCCGCCGCCCGGCGGAGACGTGCCGTCTTACGCCGAGGCGCCGCCGCAGGACGAACAGATCCGTGGCCGGATCATCAGCTTCGACGGGGCCTACAGCCTCCAGGTGCGCGACGAGCGCGGCTTCGTCGATAACATCCAGTTGCACCAGGGGACGATCATCAACCCGACCGGTCTGACGCTCGCTCCCGGCATGATCGTCAGCATCCTCGGATACAACTCCGGCTCCTACTTCGCCGCGAACGAAATCGATACGCCGTATACGTTCGATGCCGGCGTTCCGTACTACGGTGGGCACCCGTGGGACTACTACGGACCGACGATCAGCCTCGGATTCTTCTTCGGAAATCTGGGCTGGTGGCACGGCGACTACTTTCACGGCGGGTTCGCGTACCGCGGGGGGGCGCGCTACTACAACAACGTGAACATCACGAACGTCTACCGGGGCGGCGGGACCCCATACGCCGGGGGCCATCGTGAACCGCGGGTCGGCGCCGGCAGCGGGTACACCGGTTCGGGAACCGGATACCGCGAGCCCCGCGCGACGACCGGGACTGCCGGAACGTTTCACGGCCGAGATTTCGTGGCTCCGCGTGAGCGCGGCGGCTACTACCACGCGGGTTCGGCCCCCCATGAGTCCTCGAGCCATGCCTCCAGCCACTCCGGCGGTGGCGACCACCGCACCCACTAATTCCAAACCGAACTGAAGCGGCGGCCTCCGGCGAAACGGGGGCCGCCGCTTTTTTCAATCGGTGCGGCGAGCCTACGCGGTAACGGCGGCCGGCTCGTCGCCCACGACGTGCAGTCGCACCGGGATGTTGTTCCGCGTCGCGATCGAGTAGGGGCACAGCTGGTGCGCTTTGTGCAGCAGCGATTCGGCTACGTCGGGAGCGACCCCGGGTAACGTCACGCGCAGGTCGACTTCGAGACCGAACCCGCCGTCGACGGGTCCGATGCCGACCTCGGCCGTGACCCGCGACTCCCGCACGTTTACCTTGTCGTTGGCGGCAATGCGCTTGAGCGCGCTGTGGAAGCAGGCCGCGTAGCCGGCGGCGAATAGTTGCTCCGGATTCGTCGCGCCGCCTTGTCCACCCAACTCCTTCGGCATCGCGACCTTGAGGTCCAAGATGCCGTCGGAGGAACGAACGCCGCCGTCGCGCCCCCCGATGGACGTTGCTGAAGCCGTGTATAAGACGCTCATTCGTACAATCTCCTCAAGCGATGGATTTTATACGGGGCCACACGGTCCCCCCGATCCCCCCGCGGCGGACTCCCGCCGCTCTCGGCTTAAACGGGGGGACACGTCCCCCCGATCCCCCCGCGGCGGACTCCCGCCGCTCTCCACGGGGCAGCTAGGTTCGCCGTGGCGCGGTGGGCGTGAAACCTCGGGTCGGGAGCGGGGTAAGAGACGGGGATGAAACTCTTGCGGTTCGTGGTCCTCAAGAAGCAAGTGCTCGAAGCATGGCGCCTTATCCGGAGTAGCCGGGTCCCGGCCTGGCTGAAACTGGCGGCCGTCGGACTCGCGCTGCTGATCGTGTCGCCGCTCGACCTGTTGGGCGACATTCCGTTCCTGGGCTTGATCGACGACGTCGCCCTGATGGGGCTGTTGCTCGGCTGGTTCGTGCGCACCGCGTCCGTCCACGACGACCCGTTGACCATCGAAGCCGTTTAGGTCGCCACGTTCGCCGGGTCCCGCGCCATCGCGGGGCCGACGTGACCGCGCCGCGGTAAACTGGAGCTTGCGACGCGAAGCGCCTGGCCAATGCACCGACGGATCGTGGTCGCCAACCAACTCGGACCGGTCGCCGGAGACCTGATACGAGCGCATCCCCTCGAGCCGGTCGTGCTCGATCTGCCGCCCGAGCGCGCGTGGGAGATTCCCAAAGACGCCGAGGCGCTCTTCGTGATTTTCACGCGGGGCAAGGCGGCTTCGATCCCAAGGCCCGCCGGCTGGCCCGGCCACGCGCGTTGGGCGCAGCTGGCCTCGGTCGGGACCGATGATTACCCCGCTTGGATCTTCGAACTGCCGCACGTGACGACGATGCGCGGCGTCAATTCGCCGGCGATCGCCGAGTACGTACTCGCGGTCATGCTGGCGCACGAGAAGCGCATCCCCGCGCTCTGGGTGCGCGAAGCGGCCGGGTGGCCCGCCACCGGCGCGTACCGGGACGTACAACTCGGAACGCTATCGGGCAAGACGCTGGGCATCCTCGGAGCGGGCGCGATCGCGCGCCACGTCGCTCCGCTGGCTGTCGCCTTCGGAATGTCCGTCGTCGCAAGCCGCCGCGATGCGTCGCTCCCGCCGCCCCACCCCGTGGTCGAGATTCGGCCGCTCGACGAGATGCTCGCGGCGGCCGACCATCTCTTGCTAGCCGCGCCGTTGACGGACGGTACGCGCGGTCAAGTCAACGCTTCGTTCTTTTCGCGCCTCAAACGCGGCGCGCACCTCATCAACGTCTCGCGTGGCGGACTGATCGAAGAAACGGCGTTGCTCGCGGCGCTCGACGACGGCACGCTCTCGGGCGCGACGCTCGACGTGACCGAGCCCGAGCCGCTCCCGCCCGGTCACCCGCTCTACGTCCACCCGAAGGTTCGGGTCTCCCCGCACATCTCGTGGAACGTGCCCGGCGTCGCGGAGGCGCTCTTCGCGCGGTTTCTCGCGAATCTGGAACGCTACGTCGACGGGCGGCCACTCGAGAACGCGGTCGCCACGTCCCCTTCCCCTTCGACAGGCTCAGGGTGACAGTAGCGTTATTTCGGCATGGGCCGGTGCGGGGCGACGATCCCGGCGAGGCGGTCCGGCACGCCGTCGATCCGCACCAGGTGCGGGTACTGCGGCCCGCCGTGATAGTCGATCGAGACCGTCCGGTAGATATCGTTGCGCTTGACGATCAGGACGATCGGCGCGCTCGAGCTCTGAGCCGCCTTGATGCCGTCGATCAGGACCTCGCTCGAGTATTCGCGGCTGTCGACCGCCACAATCGTGTCGCCGATCCCGAGACCGGCTTTCGCGGCGGGCGAACCCGTCAGCACGTCCGAGACGGCTCCCTTGTCGTTGCCGGCGATACCGAGCGAGAACGCCGCGTCGAGGGAATGCCGGAACTTGGCGCGCGCGGCCTCGGCGGAATTGGGCGTCGCGGTGTAGACTAGCTTCCAACCCAGCGCCTCGAAGGGATTCGGCGGATGCGCGGTTACCGCATAGACGTGCGATTTGAAATAACCGTCCCAGTCGTAGGGTTGGTAGGCGTTGAGCGCGGCCACGAACTGCGCGTACGTATAGGGGTTTACCATCGGCGGCGTGTTCGCGATGCCGAAGAAGAGGTGAGCGAAGCCGTCGAGGGACTTCGTGCCGCCCGAGAGGTCCAGCAGCTTGGCGTAAACATCGAGCCACAGCAGTTCGCCTTCGACGTAGAAGTCGCCGGCGGTGCGGCGCTCGCCCGAGAGCGAACGCGGCGCGGAGTAGAGAAACGGTGCCGCGGCCGCGGTGTCGATCAGCGGGCGCGTCGCGCGGCCCGGTTCGTGATCCTCGCCGGCATAGATGTTCGCGAGTCCGTCGCGAAAACGCTCGGCGGTCGCCAGACCCGCGCGCACCGGCACGAGATCGCCGTAGAACTGAGTCATGCCTTCGTAAATCCAGAGCAACTCGGTCTGCTCCGGGACTTGAAAATTATTGGTAGCCAGATCCGCCGGCCGGCGGTATTTGCCGTCCCACGAATGGTTGAACTCGTGTGACAACAGTCCGGCGGTGCCGGAGAGGCTCTCGGGATCGGTAAGCCCGTCGCCGCCGGTACCGTCATCGCTCGAACTGCCGTGCTCGACGCCGTTGCCGGGCATCGCATCGCTGATCGTCAACAGGAAGTGATAGTTTTTCCAGTGCCGCGCACCGTAGATCGCGTCCATCTCGGCGACGATCGCCTCGAAGCCGCCGAGCTTCTTCGGCGGCAACTCGAGTTGCGAGGCGCGGTCGGCGAAGACGTCGATCTCGTTCGTGAAGCCGCCCGAGTCCAGTAAAGTAAAGCGCTTGAATACCGTTCCCGCATCGAGCGGTGAATCGACGAGCCGTTCGAGTGTGGCGGGCGCGAACGCGACGCTGTTGCCCGTGCGCGTCGGTCCGGGCAAGGCCGTTTCGGCCGTCCAATCCGGACCCGGTAACACGATCGTGGGCTGGACGATCGTCGTTGCGATATCCGCGTGCTGCGGGTAGAGCAAGAACTGATTCCAGTTGATGGCGAGGATCGTGCTCGTGGCGAGCCGTGCCTCGCCGTACGTGCCGTCCTTGCTGCCGAGATAGTCGAAATCGACCGTTATCGTTGAAACGCCGGCCGGAACGTCGACGTGAAACTCGTTCATGTCGGCCAGGTCGCGCGACCACGGAAGCGTTTGGCCTCCGCCGGTCACGTGCAGGCCGGCGACGTTTTGAATCGGTCCTTCGGGTCCGTGTTCGCCGGGAACCCAGCGCGGGTATGCGAATGCGAACTCCCCGGGCGCGACGGGCAGCGTCTCGTGAACGTGCACGATGCTGCTGATCGGCGCGTCGCTCGCGTCGACGTCGAGGATGAGCGGCGCGTTCTGCGCACCGGCGGCCGACGCGGTTACGACCGTCGCGGCACAGAAAAACGCTGAAGCGATAAGACGCCGTTCCAACAAGTTCACGCGTCGCCGCTTCCACGACGCGGAAGTTTAAGCCTCGCGCCGAACGCGCGAGTTCGATGAACGCCGGTAAGCAGAGAGACGGGTGGGGTGCGCGGAGCTTGGTCGCCTGCGAAAGCTGCGCGGGCGTGGAACCCGTTTGGGCGAGGGGCGCCGCGTGCTGACGCCGGAGTTCCAAAATTCCAGCATGCTCCACGCCGCGCGCGCTTTACTGCACCGCTATTTCGCCGGCCTCGACTCCCTTGCGCCGGAGCGTATCGCGCATCGGATCGTCGCCTTCGCTTGGGAAGCAACTGCCGAGAAACGCTATGCGCTCCGTTGCGACGTGTTGCGCCTGGAAGCGACGGTCGCCGGAGTTTGTACGGAACGGCCGGTCGATTGGCGCTTCTCGTTCCACGACGATTCCACCGGCGGCGAACTTACGGCGAGCGGGAGCTCGCCGGCGGGGCCGTCGCGCGAGGCCGCTTTCGCGCCCACGCGGCCCGAGCATCGAAGCCGCGCGTTCGCGCACCGCTGGCTGTGGATCTGGGAAAACCTGGGCGACGCGTCGGCGTTCGAGGAGCTCTTAGCCGACGGCCCGCTCGACGTTCGCTTTCACGGCGGCGAAGCAGTTGCGACGCGCCGCGACTTTCTCGCGGAGGCGCGGCGCCTTGGCGGAGGCGGCGCCGCGCACCACGTGCTCGATTCGCTCGAGCTCTCGGTATCCGGCGGAACGTACGCGGTGACGGCGGACGTGAGCTGGCGCGGAGAAAGCGGTGGCGGAACGCCGCTTCGCGCGCAATCCCGTCTCGCATGGGAATTGCTGGAGGGCGATGGAGCCTACCCGCGGCTCGAGCGCCTGCGTGTCGAATTGACCGAACCGATTCGCGCCGCGGTGCCGGAGGAAGCGCCGGGCCCGAGCGTGCCGAACGCACCCTCCGACGACGCGGAATCGGGCGGCCCGTGACCGATTTACAGCGCTATTTCGTAGACGGCGCCGTCGATCGTCTTCCCGACGCCGGTATTGCCCGCGCCGAAGAGGTTCCCGTAGACGTCGCGCGCGATGCCGCCGAGCGGAAACATCGTATCGCCCGCAAGTGAGCCGAAGCCGTGCAAAATGCGCGAAGCGTACGTACCGCCGGCCTTCGCCGGCGGATTGAGTTCGTAAACGGTCCCGTCGTAGCCGGGGCCACCGTCCCTCGTCGTGCCGTAGATGACGCCGCCCTGTCCCAGGACGACGCCCGCAATCGGAAAGGAACCGTCGCCCGGTTCCCCCGCGAACTCGTGTAGGCTCGTGAACGTGTAGTGGACGATCGAACCTTCTTCAGGCGCAAGGCGGAAAACCGTTCCCGTCGCCAAGAGGCTGCCTTTTCCGCCCGAGCTCGTGGTCCCATAGAGGTTGCCGAGCGCGTCGGCTACGAGCGTTCCCCTCGGTTGCCCGCCGTCGGCACCGCCCGTGAAGTAGCGAATCGCGTACTCGACCCACGCGCCGCCGGCGATTTTGGGTGGAATGAGCTTGAACGCCACACCACCTCCGTATGCACCCCCGAGCGTCGTCGTGCCGAAGAGGGCACCGGTTCCGTCTTGCAGCAGACCGGCGACCGGGTTAGCGCCGTCGTTGCCGCCGGCGAAACGGTGCAAGATGATTTCCGTGTAGGTCCCGGCGTGGGGCACGGGCTTGAGCTCGAACACGACGCCGCATCCAAAGACGATGCCGTTGCAGCGCGTCGAGCCACCGCCGTTTCTGGTCGTGCCGTAGAGGTCGCCCGCCGCGTCCGCGATCAAGGACGAACTGGGCACTAACCCGTCCTTGCCGGCTTGCGAGAACGCGTGGAGGGTCGTTTCTTTCCAGGTCGTGCCGCTTGGCGTCAATTTGAAGACCGTGCCCACCGCACTGCCCGCGCCCCCAAGGGCGGCGGTTCCGTAAAGCGCGCCGGAGCGGTCCGCGATCAGTCCCGCGGAGGGCTGGTAGCCGTCGCCGCGGGCCGTGAACGAATAGATCACATCCTCCGCCCACGCGGTGCTGCCACGCACGAGGCGCACGACCGCGCCGTCACCGTACTTGCCGCCGGACGCCGTCGTGAGGTACATCGTGTTCGGACCGACGAAGAGCGGCTGGCCGGCCGGGGACGACCCGTCGCCGGTAGCGGGCGCGAAATCGTGCAGCAGGTGCTCCGTGGCACCCGTTTCTGTCGCCGCGGCCTGCGACCCCCGCGCAGTAAGCGCCGCCGCGAGCAAAGCGACGACTGCGGCCGCTCGTAAACGCCGGGCTTGAGGAGACGCTCCGAAAATCACTATGTCGCAACGTTCGGTCCGCGTTCGGTCGCTTACTGCTTCTCTTGCCGGTGGCGGGAAGCGCTTCGCTCGCGGGCTAACGAAACCGCGCAATGAAGAAGGTGTTCCGGTCGCTCACAGCGGCTTCGATTTTCTTACTCGTCGCGCTTTCGTCGCCTCGCGCCGGTTCGGCCGACGGACCCGTGCCGTACGACGCGTTCGTCAAAGACGCAGTCGCGCAGCACGGCCTCTTCACGGTCTGGCGCAAAGACGGTAAGGTGTATCTGGAGCTCGGCGCGGCGCAACTCGATCACGACTTCGTGCAAACGGTCGTGCCGGGCAACGGTCTCGGCGGCCACTTCGTCGTGTGGGGAAACACCGATCACCTGCCGGCGGAACTCGTCCGCTTCGAACGCGCCGGTAACGACGTGGCGATCCTGTGGCCCAGCCCGTATTTCGTGGCGCCGCACTCGCCGGCGGCCGAACGCGCGATCGACCGCAATTTCGCGCGCACGATCGTGGGGCTCGCGCCGATCGCCGCCGTCGACGACAAGACGGGCGCGGTCGTTATCGATGCGGCGCCGTTCCTGGAAGATCAGCTGAATCTCCGCAACGTGCTCTCACAAGGGTTGAACCAGGGGAAGACCGAGGCAAAGACCGACCAGTACTCGCTCGATCGCGAGCGCTCGTACTTCGGCAAGGTCAAAGCATTTCCCGATAACGTCTTTATCGAGGCCAAGCAGGCCTGGACGTCCGCCACCCAGCACGTCGATGACGCGCCCGCGGATCCGCGCTACATCCAGATGAGCGTCGTGTACAACATCGCGGAACCCCCCGGCCATCCGGATTACCGGCCGCGCTACGCCGACGACCGCGTGGGCATCTACGACGACGTCTACCTCTCGTTCGACGACGACAAGGTGCTCTCGCGCAAACTGCGCTACATCGTGCGCTGGGATCTGCAACCGTCGGACCCCTCCAAGCCCGTCTCGCCGGCCTCGCACCCGATGGTATTCTACTTGAGCGATACGATCCCCGAAGCGTACCGGCCGGCGATCCGCGCCGCCGTGCTAAAGTGGAATGACGCGTTTCTGAAGTTGGGCATCAGCGATGCGCTGCAGGTGCGCGACCAGCCGAACGATCCCGATTGGGACCCCGACGACATCCGCTACAACGTGCTGCGTTGGGTAACCGAATACTCGGCCAGCTTCGGTGCGGATTCACAAACGCTCTACGATCCGCGCACGGGTGAGGAGTTCCGGACGGGCATCTTGATTTCGGCCGACGTGCCGTTGTTCGCGCAGCGCGATTGGACCTACGCCGTCGACCCGGCGCGCTACGGCCGCTCGACCGACCCGATGCCGCAGAAGTTTCTCGACGACACGTGGCTCGCCACGCTGATGCACGAGACCGGACACAACTTGGGCATGCAGCACAACTTCATCGGGTCGCGCGCGTATACGGCCAAGGAACTGCAAGACCCGGCATTCACGGCCAAGTACGGCATCGCGTCGACCGTGATGGAGTACGCGCCGGTCAACCTGTGGCCCAAGAGCCTCCCGCAAGGGGATTTCTCGCAGACGGTCCTCGGCCCGTACGATTATTATGCGATGCATTGGGCGTACGCGCCGATTCCGGGCGCGAAGACGCCGGAGGACGAGTTGCCGGTGCTGCGTTCCTGGGCGTCGGCCTGGTCGAACCCGCGTTTTCGGTATGCGTCGGACGAGGACGTGGCCTGGGGCGACGGCCACGCCGCCGACCCGCGGGTCGAACAGGGCATCCTGACCGACGATCCGCTGGCGTGGTGCAAGGTGCAGTTCGGGCTGGACCGCGACCTGATCGCGGGCTTGAGCGCGCGCGAACCGGTCCCCGGTGACGCGTACGAAGCCGAGACCGATGCGTTCCGCATGTTGATCGGGCGTTACAACTCGTGCGCGCTGATGCCGACGCACTACATCGGTGGCCAGTACCTCTCTCGCGCGCATCGCGGCGATCCGCACGCCGATCCGCCGATCGTGCCGGTTCCGCGGGCCGAGCAACGGCGCGCGTTCGATCTGCTCGACGCCTATCTATTCTCTTCCGATGCGTGGCGCTTGCCGCCGGCACTGCTTCAGCGGCTGGGGTACAGCGAATGGGCCGGGTACGGATACGTCGGTTTCGAAGGGTACGGGAACTTGCCCATGTGGGCATACGATCCGCCCGAGCGCCACGACGTCCCCTACGCGGAGAACGTTGCGAGACTGCAGAGCGCGGCGATCGCGCAGATGTTCAAGCCCGCGGTGCTCGCGCGGATCGCCGACGCGCGTTTCGAATCGACCGCCCGCGATCCGATGCGTTTGACCGATCTCTTCGCGTGGATGCACGCGGCGGTCTTTCGCGAGCTCGACGGCGGCGAGCGAACGGGGACGATCGATCCGCTACGCCGGACGCTGCAAGCGAGTTATACGGAAACGCTCGCCGGCTTGTACCAATCGACCGCGGCGGGTGAGCCCGAGGATGCGCGGGCGCTCGCCCGCCTGGAACTTTCGTCCCTCGACGACGAGACGGCGCGGGCGCTGCGCAATCGCGCGCTCGACGTCGAGACGCAAGCGCACCTCGCCTGGCTGCGCGCGCGCGTACGGGCCGTGTTGCGTGACGGACGCTGAGGAACGGCGCCGCCATCGCGGCGCCGCGTTCGGAATCGAATTCGCCGAGCTCGCCGCGCGGGTGGCCGGGCGGACCGGTCCCGGCGGCCGCCGGCTCTGCGCGTGGTGCGAAACGGAGATCGGACCGCGCCGGCGCACGTGGTGTTCCGACCGTTGCGCCGACGCCTATTGGGAAGCGGCGACGTGGCGCGGCTTGCGCGTTCAATTGGGGAAGCGCGACCGCGGCGTGTGCGCGCTCTGCCGCGTCGATTGCCGCGCGCTGCGTCGCGAATATACGCGGTTGCCCAAAGCGAAGCGGGCGCGCTTCGCGGAGCGGCACGGCGTTCCGGCGCGGCGCCGGCGCACGACGTGGTGGGACGCCGACCACGTGATTCCGATCGCCGAAGGCGGGCTCAACGCCCTCGACAACCTCCGCACCTTGTGCATTCCCTGCCACAAGGCGCAAACCAAAGCGCTGAGCGCGCGACGTGCGCGTGCACGGCAGGCGGCCGACCCGCCTTGGGCGCGCATGTTGCGGCGGGCGAACGCGCTCATGGATGCGGTCGAGGCTACGCCGCCCGGCGTCCGATAGCGAACGCGTCGGCGAGCAGTTCGTAGGAGCGCAGGCGCGACGCATAGTCGGGCGCGATCGTCACGATCATCGCTTCGTCCGCGGCATGCTCGGCCACGAGCGACTCGATCCGGGCCCGTGCGGTCGCGGGCGACCCGGTCACGATCCGCCGGTCACGGCGCGTCTCTTCGCGCTCGAGCGGCGTCCACGGGTACGCGCGCGCTTCTTCGAGCGACGGAATCGGACTCGAAATGCCGCGTTGAATGCGCGTGCGCCAGAGCGCGAGCGGCAGCGCTAATTCCACGGCTTCCTCGTCGGTCGGCGCCACGATCGCCGCGAGCGCGATCATCGCGTAGGGCTGCGCGGCCCGCGCGGAGGGGCGGAAGGAGGCGCGGTAGTCGCGCACGATTCCCCGGCCGTCCCCGCCGATGAAGTGGGCGAAGGCGTAGGGCAGGCCCATTTTGCCGGCCAAGCGCGCGCCGTATTCGGACGAGCCCAACAGCCAGAACTCGGGCGACGTGGCGCCGCTCGGCATCGCGGTCAGCGATGCGAACGGGCTCGTGGCCGGCGTCGTGCCGTCGAGAAAATCCAACGTCTCAACGAGTTGCTGCGGGAACGTGGTCACGTCCCGGCTATCGAGCGCGGCGCTGACCAGGCCGGTTCCGCCGGGGGCGCGGCCGATCCCGAGGTCGATGCGGCCCGGTGCGAGGGCCTCGAGCATCCGGAACGATTCCGCGACTTTGAAGGCGGCGTAGTGCGGTAGCATGATCCCGCCCGTGCCCAATCGGATGCGGGCCGTTTCAGCCGTCAGGCGTGCGAGCAACGTCTCGGGCGCGGCGTCGGCCAGACCCCGCATCGCGTGGTGTTCGGCGAGCCAGTAGCGGTAGTAGCCGAGCGCATCGGCCCGGCGTGCCAAGGCGACGGTCGCGAGCACGGCATCGCGCGGCGAGGCGCCGGCCACGACCGGCGACTGGTCCAGAATGCTGAGCGGAAAGGCCATCCGCGCGGTGATTCCCAGTCTGGGCGGCGAAATCCGGTCGCGCCGCGCCGAAGCCAGCGCCCCCGGGCTACCGCGGGTCCGGAATGACCGGCGACGCGTTGACGCCGAGGCCGTGGAGGGCGCGGATCCGGGCTGACTGCGCGGCTCGCGCGCGTCCGAGTTCCGCGCGTTTGATCGCGAGCGTCGCCGGGTCGCCGGAGAGCATCGGTTGTTCTCCGGGGCTCCGAGGCAGCGCCGAGCGTCCTTCCGCGAACCGGCGCAGACGCGCCTGGGGATCGGCTGGAGCCGCCGGGTCGGGTGGCCGGACGACCGAGACCGCCGGAAGCGTCAACGGAACGTGCGCGGTATCGGCGGCGGCGGGGCCGGCCGCCGCGAGGAGAAGGGCCGCGCCGAGCGCGGCGGCGGGCATTTGGAAGCGCATCAGAAGATCCCCAATTTCGCATAGGTTTTGCCGAGGATGGAGGCCGAGTCGCCGCCGAGATACCCGATGAGTTCGGAGATGTGCTGGCGGAAGTCGACCTCGATCAAGAGGTTCCCGTCCTGGTCGAGACTGGTCAGCTTCGAGTACTCACCGTACGCACCGCCCTTGACGGGATCGCCCACCGCGAACGCGACGGAGCTGGTCCCGTGGTCCGTTCCCAGCGTGCTGTTGGATTCCGCGCGACGTCCGAAATCGCTAAAGGTCACGATCGTCACGTTATGCGAGGCTCCTTTCTTCGCGAGATAGTTGTAGAAGGTCGCGATCGAATCGCTCAAGTCCGCGAGGAGCGGCGGTTGCGACTGCTGCTGTGCGCTGTGGCTGTCGTACCCCCCCTGCACCGCGAAGTAGGCGCTCGTGCCCGCGCCGGAGAGCACGAGGCGCGCGATCTGCTGAAGTTGCTGCCCGAGATACGTCGTGGGAGCCGGGTAATCGGTGACCTTTTCGGCTTTCGCGATGTCTTGAATCGCATAGGTGAGGTCGTCGGCCGATTGGGACATCGTGCGCACGAATTCGCCCGCGGTCGAACCCGTCGAGGATTCGTCGGTGCGGCGAAATTGACCGATGCGGGCCTTGCCGTCGGTGTAATCCCACGTGCCGTTGTAAAGGTTGAAGCCTTCGAGCGGCGAGCTGAGCGCGAGCGGGCCGTTGGTCTGCCCGAGCATGAGAATCGGCGCTTCCCCGCTGAGCGAGACCATCGCCGGCAACTTCCCGCCTTTCGCATTCTCGTACACTTGGCCGAGCCAGCCGACGGGCGCGCCGCCACTCTTGTTGATCGTGCCGGTCTGCCAGTCGAACTGTCCGGTCGCGTGGCTGAGGCGGTTCGTGTCCGCGGGCGGAATGCCGACGCCGTTGATCACGGCGACCTTGCCCAAGCCGTAGAGGTTACGCAGGGCCGTCATGCTCGGATGGAACGCGTAGGTCGAGGCTTTGGAGGCCGGGACCGTGTAGTTGGGATCGAAGGCGGTCGCGGCCAGGCTCGCGAGCGGAAGGTTGACCGCCATGCTTGGGTCCCCGGGCGGCGTCGCGGGCGTGCGCAGATCGGTGTACGTGCCGAATTGTTTTAGCGGAACGACGGTGTTGAGGCCGTCGTTCCCGCCCGCGAGCATGATGGCGACCAGGATGTTGGAGTTCGGCGTCGCCGCCATCGCGGCGAAGGGCCGCAAGAACGCGGGTACCAGGAGCGCGGCGCCCGCCGCGCGGCAGAACTCGTGTCGATTCGGCATCGTTAGTTGACCTCGAATTCGGGAGAGGTGGCGATGAGCCAGACGGCGCCGGCGAGATGCTGGTCGTCGACCGGTGCGGTGCCCAGATACGTCTTCACGGTCGTCGCCAGCGCGGAGCTATCCGAATCGACCATCGCGTCGAGCAGGTAGGCCTCGACCGTCGCCGGATCGGTATTCTTGGGACCGATGCGCGCGCGTAGCGTGGAGAGGGCGAAGCCAGTGTCGACCCAGCTATTGGTATATTCATCTCCCGTGATGTCGCCGATATCGTTGAAGCGATCCAAGAGCGCCACTTGCGAAATGAGCTGTTCCTTGTGCCCCGGCGTGTAGAACGAGAAGACGCTGGGCGGATCGTAGGGCTCTTGCAACGCGAGGTTGAGATACCACAGAAGGCTCGCGCCGGGGCCGTTCGTGCCCCCGCCTGAGTAGTGCGCTTCCTTCAAGATGACCGGCACGTCGCGGGCGAGTTGCGCGAGCAACTCGACCGGCTCTTTGGGCATCGAGTGATAGTCCGTCGTGTAGAATTCCGGATCGCGCTCGATCGCTTCGAGCACTTTCGCGATTTGGTTCGGGCTCTTCTCGTTTTGCTGCCAAACGGTAGCAATTGCAGCGACGTAGCGCGGCGACGGATTTTCGGTCGCGACGCGCTGCAAGAGTTCCTTGGCGAGAAAGGGCGCCGCCGACGAGTACGATGCCAGCGAGTCGATCACGGCGAACGCGGCCCCGGGCCCGTCGGGCACGGCAACGACTTTACCGAGGATCGTCTCGTTGCCGGGCGTGTGCATCCAACTCCCGAAAAGGCTGTTGAAGCGCGTTTCGGGATTCGAGTACGGCTCCCGACCATAATCGACGTAGAATCCGGTGAGCCCCCGGGCGACGTGCTTGACGTCGGTTTCCGAGAAGGACGGCACGGGCACGCCCGACGCATCGGTTTTCGGCGTGCCGTCGATGTTGAGCTGATATGGCCCGATCGTGAAGAGCTGCATCAACTCACGCGCGAAATTCTCGTTAGGCGGATTGTGGACCGGATCGGAACCGTCGTTGAAATTGTTGTCCAGCCAGTACAGCATCGCGGGCGTGCGCGCGACGTCGCTCGCGAGCGTCGCGAAATTTCCGAGCCCTTGCGCCCGGAGGACGCTTTCGTAGTTGTACATCAGCGCTGGATCACCAACCGTGTCGTCGCTGATCGAGAAGTGGTCCAGCCAGTGCAGTACCATCTTCTCCTGAACCTGGCGCTTGGTGTAGATCTCGCGCTGGATCAAACGGCGCTCCCAGACGTTCCAATCGTCGTAGCCGCCGGTGCTGTTCGACTGCGTCGGTAAGGGCTCCATCTTCGAGAGCGCGACGGAATCGTCGATCGACGACGGCGTGAGCTGCTGGACGAACCAGTTGTCGACGCCCTGGTTGACGACTTGCGTGATCATTTCCGGCGAGGCGGAAAAGCCGAAACGGCGCAGCAGGTGTTGCGCTTTCATGCGCGGGGTCATCACGACGGGCGCCGCCAGGGGCCGCGCCCGCACGACGGCCGGCAGCGCGGCGACGGTGAATTCACCGCTCGCGGCCTGGCCCGCGCCGAGATTGACCGACAGCGCCAGTTCGCGGGCACCGGCGGGAACGGCCACGAGGGCGGCGTCGCCCGTCGCGAAGCTCTGCGCGACCGGGACGCCGCGCTCGTCGACGAACGTGCCGATCAGCGCGGCGGCCGGCGAATTGAGGTCGGGTCGCGGCCGCGCTTCGTCGGCGTCGCGGCAGCCGCGCGGATCGACGCTCGCGCATGCGGGTGCCGCCAGGTCGTACGCGATCGCGCCGGAGGCGGTGATGCGTAACGGCTCGCCGGCGGTGACCGGAACGAGAGCGTCCGCGCCGCCGCGGACGATCCGCACGCCGTCGGGATCATCGGCTGTGCCGGCCTTGGCCGGCGCGGCGAAGAGAACGGTCGCGGCAATAAGCAAGCCGGCCTGCAACAGATGTGCACGCATGCGAGTCTCCTCGGGCAAGGGGGGTGGACGCATGATACGCCTTCGACCCGAGGTCGTATAGACGAACGGGCCAAGTATGACCTAGCGCGCTTTTACCGTTTCCTTACATTTGGCGAAAGGTGCGCGCGGAAGGCAGCGCCCGTAGCGCCGAGGCGCCGTCTTAGAGCGTGCGGCCGATGATCTCGCGCATGATCTCGTTGGAGCCGCCGTAGATCCGCTGGACGCGGCTGTCGGCCCAGGCGCGGGCGATCGGGTATTCCGACATGTAACCGTACCCGCCGTGTAGTTGCAGGCACGCGTCGAGCGCGCGGAACTGCAGCTCGGTCGTTTCGAGTTTGGCCATCGCGGCGGTCGCCGCATCCAGCTGGCCCGCGCAGTGCAACTCGATGCAGCGGTCGACGAAGACCCGCGCCATCGTCACTTGCGCCTTGATCGTCGCCAAGGTGAAGCGCGTGTTCTGAAAATCCAGAATTCGCTTGCCGAAGGCTTCGCGCGTGCGCACGTAATCCAGCGTCCACTCGAGCCCGGCCTCGGCCGAGGCGACGGCGCCCACCGCGATCGAGAGGCGCTCTTGGGCGAGCTCGCTCATCAGGAGCTTGAAGCCGCTATCGATCGGACCCAAGGCCGCGCTTGCGGGCACGCGCACGTTCTCGAGCGAGAACTCGGCCGTGTCCTGGGCGTGCAGGCCGACCTTGCGCAGCGCCTTGCCGCCCGAGAAGCCCGGCATGTCGCGCTCGACCAGGAACAGCGTCACGCCGCGGCTGCCGGCGCTCGGATCGGTCTTGGCGACCACGACGATCAAGTCGGCCATCACGCCGTTGGTGATGAACGTCTTCGCGCCGCTGATCACGTAGTCGTCGCCGTCGCGCTCGGCGCGCGTCGCGACGCCGGCCAGATCGCTGCCCGCGCCGGGTTCGGTCATCGCGATCGCGCTGATCGTTTCACCGGAGGCCAGTCGCGGCAGCCACTTGCTCTTTTGCGCGTCGGTACCGTAGTGAAGGAGGTAGGGCGCCACGATGTCCGATTGCAGCGAGAACCCGGGGCCGGTCGCTCCGATTCGCGCGAGCTCTTCGGTGAGGACGACCGACGAACGGAAGTCGGCGCCGCCGCCGCCGTACTCCTCGGGCATCGTCATGCAGAGGAAACCGAGCTCGCCCGCCCGCCGCCAGAGATCGCGTGGAACCGAGCCGGCCGCTTCCCAGGCCTCGTGGTACGGCGCGATCTCTCGGGTGCAGAAGCTGCGAACCGCGTCCCGCAGCATAGCGTGTTCGGAGTCGAAGATCGTGCGCGGAATGCCCGCCGGCCTCGTAGCAATCATCGCGCCGGAATTCGCGTTCGTTGCGGACCGACCTGGGTGAGCACCATTGCCGCGACGCGAAAGGCCGGCTTGCGGACCTCAGGCCCGCGGCAGGGTAATCGTCGGGACCGGGGCCAGCCGGCTGCGTTTACGGCTATACAAGAAATAGACCACGAGCCCGATCAGCAGCCAGGTGATGTAGCTGATAAGCGTCATGAGCGGCAAGCCCTTGACGATCAGTCCGACGGCGCCCAAGGCCGAGAGGATCGGCACGACCGGACTCCAGGGAACGCGGAACGTTCGCTTGAGGTCGGGCTGCTGACGGCGCAACACGATAACGCCGATCGAGACCATCGCGAAAGCCGCGAGCGTGCCGATGTTGACCAAATTGGCCACGACGTCGAGCTGACCCACCGCGGCGACCGTCGCGACGACGACTCCGACCAAGAGCGAGGAGAGGTACGGCGTGTGGAACTTCGGGTGCACGTGCGAGAAGATGCCGGGCAGCAACCCGTCGCGCGACATGCAGAAGAAGATCCGGCTCTGGCCGTAGAGCATGACGAGCAGCACCGTCGTCAAACCCGCGATCGCGCCGAAGGCGACGATGGCGCCCGCCCAGCCGAGGCCGATCTGAATCAGCGAAAACGAGACGGGTGACGGAACGTTGAGCTTGGTGTACGGCAGGATGCCGGTCAGGATGCCGGAGACCACGATGTACAGGACCGTACAAATCGCCAAGCTGCCGATGATGCCGCGGGGCAAGTCGCGGCCCGGGTTGCGAACTTCTTCGGCCGAGGTCGAGACCGCATCGAAGCCGATGTACGCGAAGAAGACCAGGCCCGCGCCGTTGATGATCCCCGAGATCCCGAACGGCGCGAACGGATGCCAGTTCGCCGGATTGACGTGCTGGATCCCGATGACGATGAAGAACCCGACCACGGCGAGTTTGGTCGCCACGATCACTTTGTTGACGACGTCGCTTTCCTGCGTGCCGCGGACGAGCAGCGCCGTGATCAGCAGGATGATGATCGCGGCCGGCAGGTTGACGATGCCGCCGTCGAACGGATTGGTCGTGAACGCCTTGGGGATCACGAGGCCGAACGTCGCGCTCAAGAAGTCGGTGAAATATCCCGACCAGCCGATCGCGACGGTGGCCGCGCCCAAGGCGTACTCGAGGATCAGTCCCCAACCGACGATCCACGCGATGAATTCGCCGAGCGTTGCGTAGACGTAGGTGTACGCGCTACCGGAGACGGGCACGGTCGACGCGAGCTCCGCGTAGCAGAGCGCGGCCAGCGCGCTGACGATGCCCGCGATCACGAACGAGAGCACGACCGCGGGCCCGGCGCTGAGCGCCGCGGCCTTGCCGGTCAACACGAAGATGCCGGTGCCGATGATGGCGCCGACGCCCAGTGCCGTGATGCTCCAGACGCCCATCGAGCGTTTGAGTTTCTCGCCGCCCGACGCTTCGCTGTCGGCGATGCAAGCGGAAATGGATTTACGTCGGTCGAGCATAGCGGCCATCGGCTCCTGTAGTATCTAATAGGGCGGGACATTCCTTCGGCGCTTCGGCCGACTCGAGGCCGTCTCGGGGAAGCCGGCGCAAGAATCGCGTACCTGGCGGCATGGAATCGCCACAGATCGTCGCTTCCGAAGCGGCCGCGACGCAAGCGATGGCGGGCGATTCGGAGGCCAACCTCGTGATGGCGCTCGGCCAAGCCTTCCACCAGGCCGGCGTGCCGACCGATCAGCTCGAAGCGCTGATGCTCGGCGCGGCCGCGGCGCTGGGGCTCGAGCTCCAGGTCACCGCGCTGCCGACCAGCATCACGGCCGCCATCGGTCATGGCGTCGCGCAAAACGTCGTGCTCCTGCGCCTCGAGCCCGGTGAGATCGACCTGCAACGCCTGGCGCTCTTGAACATCGTCTATGGCCGCGTCCTCGCCCGCGAGATCGGGCCGCAGGCCGCCTGCACCGAAATCGAGCGGATCGCGACCTTGCGCCACGCGGCGCGGCCGATCCCCACGGTCCTGGGATACGGTGCGATGGCCGTCGGCGTCTCGGTCATCCTCGGCGGCCACAACCCCGAAAACACCGCGGCTTCGATCATCGGCGTGGTGACCGGCGGCTGCGCTGTCGCCGCGCGACGGGTTCCGATCGTGGCGCGCCTGTTCGAGGTGCTGGCGGCCTTCATCGCCACGGTCGTGGTGACGCTCTACGCGCGTTTCGTCCACCCGCTGGACGTCTACGTCCCGCTGGTCGCGGGCGTCGTGCAACAGCTTCCGGGCTTACAGCTGACGGCGGCGGTGCGCGAGTTGGCCAATCGCAACCTGGTAGCGGGAACCGCGAGGCTCGGCTCGGTCCTCATGACGCTGCTGTCGCTGGGCTGCGGCTTTGGCCTCGGCATCGCGCTCGTGGGCTCCGGCGAGATCCACATGACGCGGATCGTCTACGCGCCGCTTCCCTGGTGGGAACTGGGGCTGGCGGTCGTGGCGGCGGCCACGGGCATCGCGGTGCTCGAGCGCGCCCGGCCGGTCGACGTGCCGTGGGTGTTCGGGTCGTGCGGCGTCGCCGAGCTGGCCTACCGCGGCTTCGCGGCGCTGCCGGTCCATCAATTGGCGACATTCGGCGGCGCTCTGGTCGTCGGGCTGGTCACGAGCTTGGGCGCCCGGTACGCGCGGATCCCGCAGGCCGTGCTCCTGGTCCCCGGCCTCGTGATCCTGGTGCCCGGTGCCCTGAGTTACGAGAGCCTGCTGTTCGTGATCGGCAACAATTCGGCGGATGCCGCCGGGTTCGCCGTCGGTGCGGCGACCGCGGCGGTGCAGATCGTCACCGGGGTCCTGCTCTCGCAACTGCTGGTGATGCCCGGCCAGCCGGCACCGGCGCGTCCGGCGGTGTCTTAGCCAAGCTGCACGCGGGTACAACCGCGGGCATGAGCGACATACCCAAACGCCGCCTCGGACGGACCGAGGAAATGGTGTCGATGATCGGCATGGGCGGGTTTCACCTCGGCCAGCCGAGCACGCCCGATGCCGACGCGATCAAGCTGATTCACGCCGGCATCGACCGCGGCATCACGTTTCTCGATAACTCCTGGGATTACAACAACGGAACGAGCGAACTGCGCATGGGTCGCGCGCTGAGCATCGGCGGCTACCGTGACAAGGTCTTCCTGATGACGAAGATCGACGGCCGCACCAAGGCGGCGGCCGCGGCGCAGATCGAGGAATCGCTCAACCGGCTGTTGACCGATCGGCTCGATTTGCTGCAGTTTCACGAGAACATCCGGCCCGACGACGCGGACCGGATTTTCGCCGCGGGCGGCGCGCTCGAGGCGGCGCTGGCCGCCAAAGCCGCCGGCAAAGTTCGCTACATCGGCTTCACCGGCCACAAGGACCCCGATTACCACGTCCACATGATCGAGGTCGCGCGCGCGCACGGGTTCACGTTCGACACGGTGCAAATGCCGCTCAACGTGATGGACGCGCATTTCAAGAGCTTCGAGAAGAAGGTGCTGCCGGTCGCGCTGGAGTTGGACATGGGAATCCTCGCCATGAAGACGTTCGGCGACAAATTCATTCTGGAAACCGGCGCCGTCAATCCGATCGACATGCTGCACTACGGCATGAACTTGCCGACGAGCGTGGTCATCACCGGCATCGACAAACCGGAAATCCTCGATCAGGCGATCGCCGCCGCGACGACGTTCTCGCCGCTGCCCGCCGAGAAGGTCGCCGAAATACTGGCGAAGACGGCGGGGCTCGCGGCTGAAGGCAAGAGCGAACTCTACAAGACGACGCATTTCTTCGATAGCACCGTCCAGAACCCGAGCTGGCTCGGGTGACTACGGCATGGCGCCACGCGAAGGTGGTCCGTCATGGAGAGCCGCGGCCCTTCGACAGGCTCAGGGTGACAGTGCGTTCCGTTGAAAGTCAACTCGTGCACTTGATCTATGTCACCCTGAGCCTGTCGAAGGGTCATGTCACCCTGATATCTTCGGGGCACCGGGTGTTCCCGGCCAACCGGGTCGAAGATCCGGGCCTCCGCGTCGGTGACACCGCGTCATCCTCGGGCTTCAAAGCTCGTGGCTCAGATAGGTGCCCGACAGCGGCGGCGGTAGCCGACCGGACGGAATCCAGGGCCTGCTTTGGCATGAGCCCGCATATTGTCAGGGAGGTCAAATCGCTACCGCCGATGCTTTTCGAGAGGTAAGATTGGAAGCGGTACTTGGCATCGACGTCGGCAAGGCCGACTTCCACTGTTCGTTGCTCGTTGAGGGTCGCTCGCGTAGCAATAGCTTTCCGAATTCGAAGAAGGGCTTCGATCAACTCGCGGGTTGGCTCGAGAACCGCAAGGTGGGGAAGGTTCACGCGTGCCTCGAGGCGACGGGCGGTTGGAGCGAGGAGCTCGCAATCTTCCTTGCCGATCGTGGCCACACGGTAAGCATCGTCAATCCGATGGCGATCAAAGGCTTCGGGCAAAGCGAGCTTTCGCGTACGAAAACCGACAAGGCCGATGCCGCCCTCATTGCTCGTTACTGCCTTGCCATGAAGCCACGGCTGTGGCAGCCTCCGAGCCCGTCGCAGCGGCGTTTGCAGCGTTTGGGTCGCCGGCGCGTCGCTTTGATCGAGATGCGCGTCCAAGAGGAGAATCGGCTTAAAGGCCCCGGCGTGGACGAAGTACGAGCCTCGATCGAGACGATGATCGCCACGATTACGCGGCAGATCGCGCAGCTCGATGCGGAGATCGCCGACACGATCGACCAAGATCCAAACCTGCGCGAGAATCGCGAGCTTCTGGAGTCGATCCCCGGTATCGGCGAACGCGTCGCGACGACATTGCTTGGCGAACTGCCCAATCTCAAAGAGTTTCGTAGCGGGAAAGCGGTCGCCGCGTTTGTTGGACTTTGCCCGCGTGAACTCCGATCGGGCACTTCGGTTTCGGCTTCCTGGGTGTCTAAGGCCGGCAACGCCCAGGTACGTCGTGTCCTCTACATGCCGGCGGTCGTGGCCATGTCTCATAACCCCGTCCTAGCTGCCTTCGCAACACGGCTGCGGGAAAACGGCAAGCGACCAAAGCAGATCATCGTGGCCGTCATGCGACGCCTCCTGGTCCTGGCGTATGGCGTCTTGAAGTCAGGCAAGCCCTTCAAAGCCGTCCTCCCCACTTGACACCCGATACGGAATCTGAGCCTGTCGAAGGACGACAAGCTCACCCTTCGACAAGCTCAGGGTGACAACGGTGCAGCACGGTGCAGCACGGTGCAAGCACGGTGCAGCACGGTTTTGTCACCCTGAGCCTGTCGAAGGGTCAGGCTGACTCGAAGAGGCGCGCCAGTGAGGGGAGGCCTTCGCCGAAGGTCGGGTGGATGCCGACGAAGTCGTCGAGGTCGCGCCACGTCGCGCCGCGTTCGATCGCGAAGGCCAGCGTGTGGATGATCTCGCCGGCTTCGTAGCCGATGAGCGTGGCGCCGAGAATCTTTCCGTCGGGGCCGGCGACGAGCCGGTAAAAGCCGGTCTCGAGATTCCACTCCGCTCCGCGCGCAACGTCTTCCAGCGCGATCGTACGCGCGCTCGCGTCGATTCCGCGCGCGCGGGCTTCGTCGAGCGTCAGGCCGGTGCGCGCGAGTTGCGGTTCGGTGAAGGTCGTGTAGGAGAGCACGCGATCGTCGCGGCGCCGCGGCGTACCCTCGAACGTCGAGCGCAGCCGCCGGAAATCTTCCCACGAAACGTGGGTGAACGCCGGCTGGTTCGCAACGTCTCCGAGCGCGTACACTCCGGGACACGTCGTTTGCAGATAGTCGTCGACTCGAACGAAGCCGCGCGGCATCAATTCGATGCCCGAGCGTTCCGGCGTCAGGTCGGCGGTGCTCGGCGTCCGGCCGGTCGCGACCAACAGGGCTTCGCCTTCGAGCGTCTTGCCGCTCGAGAGCGTTAGCGAGAATATGCCGCCATCGTAGCGCACGGAATCCGCGCGGGCGTTGAGCTCCAGCGCGACGCCGTCCGCGCGCAAGGCCGCTTCCAGCACCGCGGTCGCGTCGGGTTCCTCGCGGTCGAGCAAACGCGAACCGCTGTGCACGACGGTCACCGCGCTGCCGAGGCGTTGCGCGCCTTGACCCAATTCGAGCCCGATGTAGCCGCCGCCGAGCACGATCGTGCGCGGCGCGAGCGTTTCTTGATCGAACCAGGTCGCGTTCGTCAGGTACGGCGTGCCCGCGAGGCCGCGAATCGGCGGCAGCGCGGGTTCCTGGCCGGTATCGATGACGACGCGCGGCGCGCGGATTTCACGCCCGCCGCCGGCGACCGTCCGCGTGCCGGTGAACGCGCCCGTCGCGCGAATGAGATCGATCTTGGCGGCGGCGACGCGCTTTTCGCTGCCGTCGTGCCACTCATCGCGAACGCGGCGCACGCGCTCCATGACCGCGCGCTGGTCGACGCGCACGGTCGCGTGGATGCCGAGCGGCTCGGCTAAGCGGGCGCGGCCGGCGTTGTGCGCCGACGCCAGAAACGCCTTCGAGGGCGTGCAGCCGTAATTCGT
>Ga0116227_10006295_pt1 | contig 24176 bp, 27 predicted proteins | sample S1TSphgellanicum_FD_89693 | JGI IMG/M metagenome (GOLD analysis project Ga0116227, IMG submission 89693) | Host-associated microbial communities from peat moss isolated from Minnesota, USA - S1T2_Fb - Sphagnum magellanicum MG | ecosystem: Host-associated > Plants > Peat moss > Unclassified... | reverse complement strand
CAGATAATATTAAGCGATTCTATAGCTGGAGAGAGACGATTCATGCTGCAGGACAGCACCGGAAGTGTAAATGTATACGTCGACTCTTTTCACCCGCTTGTGACTCGCATCGGTACTACTGCTGCTCGGGTCACAGGTACCGTACAACGGAGTCTCTTCGGGTTCGGCAGCAAGTACATCCAAGCAAGTCGGGTGGAGATATTCTAAAAGCCCGAGGCGAAGCCAACTAAGGTCATAAAGCAGAGACATCCCCCACCAGGCGATATGTACGCATCCTAATTAAAACTCCCTGCATAAGCCACTGGTAAAAAGTTTATTTTAACGTTCGAGGCATTTTTAAACGCGATATTGATAGAGACGGACTGACCCGGCGCAAGACTTCCAACGTCCTGAAGCGTCAGAAATGGAAAACCTGCAAACTGTCCCGTTGCGTTATTTAGGCTCACGTCAGAAGGTAGCGAATTAAAGACGATCTGAATCGGGCCCATGATTGCGCTCTCGCTGGTACTTCGGATGTTTAACGTACCCACAAACGTCTGATTAACCCGACTGTATGCCAGACCTGAAGCGGTAATTGCTACGTCTGCCCCGGTCAGCAACCTAAGTGTCGGCGTGGTCGAAGCGGTCGGATATGAATATAAAGTTGTATTGCTCACATTGATGACTTGAATGCCTCCGGTTCCCGTTCCCGGATCGACCGGCCCAGTGCTGGCCGTTGTCGCAATGCCACCATTAAGCCCATTAAAATTAGACTTCCAAGTGTAGCCCAGCCCCAGATCAAAAGCAGAGCCGTCGGACTGGACACCCGCTAAGTGAGTAGTAAATGCGATAAACTCGCCCTGGGCAGAGACATTGTATCCGCACTTGCGCGGGTCCACAAGATATCCCGTGCTTGGAAGCCCCAATGGTCCGGAAATACATGGGTCACTCGGCGCATCGAAAAACGACAAAGTGGTGCCCGCTGAATTCACAACTGGAACTGAGCAAGAAAAAACACCAGATTCCGCGCACACATTTTCCAGCGTTGCTTGAGGGTAGTAAAACGGAAAACTGTCATGGAAAAATCCATAGGTATATCCGTTCGGGGGCGGGTCATTGAAGGGAGCGGAGAGGCTAGTCAAATGAATTGGAAAAGGTGGCGAAAAATTGATGCCGCAATAGGGATTTGGATTTGGTCGAGTGACATCCGTATTGTTTTCGCAATACGGACTCGGGTCGGGCAAATGCATAACCGTTTGTTGCCAGTCGAATTTTGTAAAGCCGCAAAGGCTTGCGGCTTCAGTCAATGTATACCCTGAATTTGGTGTGAACGAACCAAGAATCTGAGTTGGATCTCCCACCAATGAGCCACTCAAGCTAGGCGGGCTGATGCCGCCGTTTAGGATAGAACTGCAAGAAGGGACGCCACAGTTATTTGTTATTGAGGCTACTGGAGTGTCGAAGTCCGTATATGAGCCGTTGAAGGCAGTTTCAGAATATAGTGAAAGAGGTGGCAACTGTGCAGGCAATGCATATGGTGGAGAGAAGGCAGCCCCGGCAAGAATGATCTCTACACCGCCCTGGGAGCCGCTTATATAAAGCTCGAACTCTTGCGAACTTATAGCGATAAAAAATTCTGACAGCCCGCTTAGGGTATGTGTGCCTGAGGCGTCCATTACGGTAGCGACATTGCCAGGCAGCAATAAATTATAAGCCACGCCATCACTTTGCATCAGCGGCGGCGGCAGTGAACTGATGGATACGGTGAGAGTGGCTGCGGGTCCAAAACCTGAGCCAGCGACAGATGTAAATTGATAGCACTGTTGACCGCGGATGCACGTCGAAAAGAGTGCCATTAGGAGCAGTAACTTATAGGGACCAACATTCATTTTCGCCGCCAATAGTCTTTGAACCTGAAACAGTACCACAAAGCAGTTCACCGTTTTTTGTTGGCATAAGCCATTGAGAATGCCGGCCGCCAGCTATTTGCCTGTTGATGCATGGTATACCGTAATGTGTGTCATCCCTGCTTACCCGTCATCAACTGTGCTTGCTTGGAAGTTTGTTCGCCGTTCTGTTCTGGACGACCGCAACAGGGAGCGCGAACCCGATCACCTACAGCGTGACGGCTGATACTTCGTCGATTTCTGGCACTGCGGGCTCGCTGGACATAAATTTCAATCCTGGCCCGTTCGTTACACAAGCAGCCTCGCTGCAAATCCTCAGTTTCACCAGTGATGGCAGTTTAGCCGCGGGCCCAGAGCTTACCGGCGATGTTGCCGGCCTTCTGCCGGCAACGCTCACGTTCGACAATGGAGGTGGGTTCAATGACTATTTTTCAGATTTCACGTTCGGTTCGGCGCTTTCGTTTGACGTAAGCCTGTATGGCCCTGCGTTAGATTCACCGAATGGCAGCGCAACGTCTGGCAGCACATTGGCGTTCAGTCTTTTTTCTGATGCCGCCGGAACCACGCCGGTTCTCACGAGCGATCTTACGGATGGTTTTACGTTCACAGTCGATGTCAACCTCGACGGCACGACAACCGTGAGCGACTATTCCGCGCAAACCAGTATCGTGCCGCTTACCAGCACGGCACCCGAACCTGGGCCTTTGATGCTTACGAGCGTCGCCGGAAGCATGGCTTTCCTTGCGCATGAGCTTCGGCGTCAACGGACGCGCAGATAGAGTTGCTAGTGATGGCTTTCCCACCAGCAGCCCATACAAAGTTGCCATCGTCTAATCCTGCGATAGTACCGCTAGGCAGTGTACGTTCCGTTGGTGGAAAATGCCGCCGAACGCTCCCGAAAACACGAGTAACGTAACGCTTTTTTGTTACGCTATTCTGACCCTTGGGCCGCCCCCCGATTTACCGTTCCAATGCCGAAAGGCAGGCCGCTTACCGGCAGCGAAAACGCAAGCGCCAGCCGGTGCAGTTCTGGCATAAGTCCGACGAATGGGAAACCCCGCCTGCCCTGTTTGCCGAGCTGGACGCAGAGTTTCATTTCACGACCGACGTGGCCGCGATCCCCGACAACGCCAAATGCGCCCATTTCTACACGCCCGGACAAGACGGCCTTGCGCAGCCGTGGGAGGGCGTCTGTTGGATGAACCCGCCCTACGGCCCAGGCCTGCGCCATGGGTGCGCAAAGCCCACGCGAGCGCGCTCGCCGGGGCAACCATCGTTTGCTTGCTTCCCGCCCGCACCGATTGCGGATGGTGGCATGATTACGTCCTGCCTCACGCCGAGACCCGCTTCATCCGGGGACGGTTGAAGTTCAACAGGGTCAGCAACTCAGCGCCTTTCCCATCCGCAATTGTGATCTTTCGAAATGACGCTGGCCACACGTCGCACCCGACTGTACAATTCTTATCCAACGTATAGAATTTAGAGATAATTCGTCAGGCGGGCACTTGCATCCAAAGTTAGAAGAAGTCTTCGGGGTCAGCATCAATCAGGTTCTTTCTTATGTTCAGAGGCCTGCGGTCGATGATCGTTTCGTCGAAGCCCTGAAAGCCGATAAACAAATCGTAGTTTATGGGTCTTCAAAACAGGGTAAGACCGCTCTCGTGCAAAGGTATCTTCCCTATGACGAAAATGTGGTTGTCAGATTGACGCCCAAGACTCAAATTTCAGATGTATACGCAAGCATTTTGCGGCAGGCAGGGGTTGAGATTAAAGAGAGCGTTTCAGATTCCTCGGGGCGAGAAACGTCGGCTGGCTTGAAGGTGGGCTTCAAAGCCATGATCCCAATTTTCGGCGGCATGGACACGTCGACTAATGCAGACGTTAAGGCATCGAAGTCAAAAGATGTTCAATTCAAAGAAATCCCCTTTAACCTCGAATTGCCCCAGGACGTTTCCGAACTTCTTCGTGAATGTCGGTTTAAGAAGTCCATTATTTTAGAAAATTTTCATTATTTAGATGACGACCGACAAAAGCAGCTCGCATTTGATCTACGAACATTCCAGGAGCTTGGAGTTCGGTTTATCATTCTTGGGGTCTGGCGGGAAAAGAATCGCTTGGCGCAATTTAATGGCGATCTTGTTGATCGAATTCTAGAGATACCGGTGGAACCTTGGGCGCACTCTGATTTCCGGGAAGTGATAGCGAAAGGTTCTGAGAAGTTAAATATTGAAATATCCGAAGAACTGAAGAACTGTTGCATAACGGCGTCATTTAGCAGCATCGGCGTTTTTCAGGAATTGCTGAAAGAGCTATGTTTAGATGCAAACGTACATGGCTACCAATCTCAGAAAGCCATAATTGACAAAAAAGCTAACTTTGATAGAGCCGTTCAGAAGAAAGCTTTAGACTACTCAGCTCGCCATGAAAGATCGCTTGAGGCCATAGCTGCTGGAAATGTTAGCTCAAGTGGCCGTGGCGACGTGCTGCCGTTATTTTTGCCTTACTACTTAGTCAGAGTAATTCTTGAAGGCGGGTATGAGGGCCTTGAAAATGGGATGCGGCGATCCAGTATTCAGGAGCGAATTCAGAAGATTCATCACCGTCCGGATGACGTTCGTGCAAGTGACATGAGCAACTTGCTGTACAATTTGGCTTCTCTCGAAGCGAGTAAGAGTATATCGCCACCAATCATTGATTACGATCAAAGCCAAAAGCTTCTGCAGGTTGTTGACTCGACATTTTACTTTTTTCTTAAAAATGCTGATCTTGTGACGATCGCGGCGGAGCTCATGAATCCGATAACCGATGCAGAGGGGCGTGCTAAGCAACAGCCGTTGCCATTTGGAGAGGATTTATGATGGCCTTCGCGCTTAAATCCCCACTCTCTCGTACTCCCCGACCGAGGCCACATCCGCCCGTCTATCGTATAGCTGCGTAGTCCTCGTGTCCGAATGATTCGCCATTTCCCGCGCCTTCGTCAGCGACGAGCCTTCACTCTTCAAATAATCGGTGATGCCGGTGGCCCGCAGCGAGTGATTGCCGATCTTCGTTTTGATTCCCGCCTGCCTGGCGCGGCGCTCGATGACCTTGTACGCGTCCTTCTGCACCATGCGGCGCGGGGTGCCGGTCGCGCGCCCGGTCGTGCGAAATAACGCCCCGTCTTTTTCGTCGGCGATGCCGGCAGCCGCGATGTATTCATCCATGTAGGATTCCAGCTTGTGATGACAGGGCGCTTCCAGCTCCTTGCCGCCCTTCTCATGAAAGCGCAGCCAGCCCCGCCGCCCCTGGCTATAGTAATCGCGCACGTCGAGCTGCAGCACGGCACCGATGCGCGCGAAGGTGTAAATCATCACGCCGATAAGCGCCCGGTCGCGCAGGCCCGTGAGCGTGCTCACATCAATCGACTCGATGAGCGCGCGCGCCTCTTCCCGGTCGAGCACCGGCGTCTTGCCCTTTTTCTGGGAGTAGCGCGGCCCGCGCACGGCATGGGCGGGGTTCGCTTCCACGACCTGCCCGACCACGAGCCAGTCAAACAGCATGCGCAGCGCGGCGAGATGCTGCTTGACCGAAGGTTTCGACAGTTCCCGCTGCAGCTCCTCGATGTAAGCGGCCACATGGTGCGGCTTCACCCCGGCCAGGCCCAGCAGTCCCCTGCCCTCGCACCATTCGGCAAAGCGGCACGCGGCCTTGTAATAGGCGCGGCGCGTATGCACGTTGCGAATATTCGCGGTGAAGAAGCCGAAGAAGCGCTCGGCCGTCTTTTCATCCGGCAGGAACAACGCCGGTAGTTTCGTCGTGAACCCCGCGAGCGCGCGGGGTTCTTTATAGGGGATGATTTCATTCATGGCGTTTTCCCTGTATTGGCTTTTGCCCGCACATCCACGATGCGCAACAGATGATTGGCGAGATAAATGATTTCCAGCGCCTCTAACGGATCATCCAAATTCACGTCGCGGTGTGAATGAGGATTTTTGTAGGACGCGATGGCTCCAGCGAAAAAGTCTGACCGGCCTTGTCTTTCGCTGCTTTCCGCTGTCATATCTGAAAGCGCTTCGTCTTGCGGTGCAAACGCTTTGCGCATGAGCGTCTGACCAACCAGATCATTGCCAAGTCCGGCAGCATTGCGTACCGCTACTTCCACGCTCTTCATCGCATGAAACGCCGCGCCATCAAATTCTCCCCGCATAAAGGCTCCCCAAACGATATCGGCTATTTTCGGATGCAGAATTTCTTTCGGAAGAAGTCGCGCCACTTTGTAATTTGCGAATTCTTTCTCGCTCTCCATTGCCTTTGCGCGACGACTTAGAACTTTCCAACCGGTTTTACCGTTTGAACCGCTAGCAGGCACTAATAGGCCTTGCGCTTCCAGCCAAGCCCATGCTTCTGAGAGGGCTAAACTAACTTCTTCCCGCTTATCGCGTGGATAGGGATGTGGCATTTGGCCGCCGAATGTTTGCGGCCACAGTTCGGCTTCGATGGCCCCAAACAAGAACATCTTTCCGCTTCCTGCCAAACACTGAAATCGAAGATTGTTTTGGCGTGCGCGCATCAAAAACAGCATTTGCGCTGCCAGCTCCTCCGGGGCAAGCGCAAGAAAAAGAGAAACGTCAGGAATCTTTTGCAGCAGTTCATGCATAGGCAATAGGTATGATAATGTCCTTTATCATACCCTCTAAACATTGGGGAGAAGAAATGTTTACGCAGCACCATATCGAGGCTACGCCCATGACCCCCGTTATCCTCTATCGCATCGATGATTCCAAACGCATGCGCCGCTATTACCGGATGGACGTGCAGCGCAACCTGTTCGGGGAATGGTGCCTAGTGCGCGAATGGGGCCGCATCGGCAGCAGCGGCGGGCGAACCCGCTCTCTCCCCTTCCCAACCCTGCAGGAGGCCGAAGTCGCGCTTAACAGTCAGCAACGGGCAAAAGAACGGCGGGGGTATTCATCCGCTACTTATTGACGAAAGCGACGCGGCGACGCCGGTACATGCGCGACAGGGCTTCACGTGGAGGCAGCCAGCGGAAAGAACCTGTCGAGCAGTTTCGCAATCGTTTCCATGCGCATAAAAAGGCGCCTAGGCGTATCGGGAAACGGTGCGAAGAATCCATATTTACCGTAGAAGCGCTGCGCGTTGTCGTTCTTCGCTTCGACGACCAGGCCGCTCGATGCGGCGATTGTCCGGCTGCCGTCGAGCGCTTTCTTCATTGCATTCAGCAAAAGTACCTCGCCCATGCCCTTTCCCTGAAATGTCAGGTCAACCGCCAGTCTCCCCAGCAACGTCGCGCCTATCACGTTGTAGCGTGGCAGATGAAGCTCTTTCAGCCGCTCTTGCGGAATGTCATCGCAGCGGATGCCATAGGCAGAAAGCGTGTAATAGCCCGCAATGCGGCCATCGGCAATCAGCACAAACGGCAGCGCCGCACCGGAATCCATGTCCTGACGGGCCTGATGCTTGAGATAACGGTCAAGCGCCTCCTCGCCGCAGGAAAACCCTTCCCGGAGCTTTTTGTGACGGGTGCCCAGCGGCTCGATGATAAAGGGCGCGGGAATAAGGCTAACTCGCGGGGAACATTTGCGCGTACCGCTCTGCGGCCTTTCGCAATTTGGCGTTGGGGGATGCAGGAGCTTTTAAGAGGGCTTGGACGAACGCCATCCTGTCACGCCGCGTCAGTTCCATGAATTCCGCTTCCTTCAAGGTGCGCTCCGCCTCCGCGTCCGCGCTGCTGACAACGAATTCCGTCATGGTGTTGCCGCGAATAGCCGCCGCCCGTTGCCACCGGGATTTTTTCTCAGCGCTCACTCTTGCGGCAAAACGGCTGCTTTCGCCGGATTGGTGGTTACTTCGCAAATCGGACATGGTGTGCGCTCCTTTCCTTGAGGCTCGGACATTAAAGGGCATTCTACACCCTCACAGGCCAAATTGTACGCCAATTGTACTAACATTTCAACTGTTTTGCTTTTGAAAATTACCTAAGCCGCCTCTGCCCTATGCTGGCTTCGTGGTCAACACATCCACGACGTGCTCAAAATGCGGTTTGTAAATGATGACGCGCTCGAACACATCCGAACGGATGGAAAGCCCGTCAACCCGGATTTCCTGTTCTTGCGCCGGGTCTATCCAGTCAACGATGACCAGGAGCCAATAGGCATCGCACGGTCGATATTGTTGGGCCTTTTTTTCTTTGTCGAGCAGAATTTCCGTTAATCGCTCGACGGCCATCACGCCGGCTGTATGGCTTTGCATGACCTGCCATTTCGCCTCCCACGTCAGCGGCTTGTAGTTCCCTTCCTTGATTGCTTTTGCTTCACGCCGTTTTTGATAGCGCGCAAATTCTGCAAAACCTGCTTCCTCGCCGGGCTGCCCGTCAGGAAATTCCGGGTCGAAATAGTCATCCCGGTACTGCAATAGCTGTGTAATCACATACAGAGAATCCAGCTCTGGGATGTGTTCAAACAGATTTCGGGGCACCATGCCTGTTTTGAGGTCTTCGATGTCCTTGGCGACGGTTGCAATTTCGTGGGCGACAGCTCCAACGTCCTCTATCGGGTGCGATTTATCGAAGTTGAGTTTTACCTCGATGTTCTTGCCGCCGTTTTTCAGATACAACGCATGGGCCGCTTCGGCGACCGCTATGCGCCTATCCGCCTGTCTTTGTTCACTGCCGCTCTCCGAGCCGTCTTCGTGATAAAAGTTGGTGATTTCGATACCGAGTTTGCGCTCGCCGGTGATCGTCACATCCGGCTTATCGCCGTATCCAATCTCACCCGCTGGGAGCGTATAGCTCTTTCTGAAGAGTTCAAAATAATGCCGCTCCCTGTCTTGCTGCGACAGTCGGGGCTTCCTATTCGGTGCTGCTGCTGAGTTCATTAATTTCCAGCTTTCATTTACGACTATATGGGGAAAAACGACTCCCTGCCCTCTTAACGTATGTGCGAGCGCACGAGCCGGTACAGGCCCCAGAGAAAAATAATGGTGAGTGCAAGCTTGAACGCGTGCCATTGCACTAGGTCGTAAAAATCGAGATGAGGCAAAACGACTCCAATTCCCCGGCGCTTTTGGAATCACATTCTCAAGGAAAAGGGGAGAATAGCCCGCCGGTGGCTGAAAAGACTTCGTATCAGTGTCCAAGGAAAGTAAGCATCACTTGGAAAGTCGATACCAGGAATTTCATCATAACAAAAAAATGAACAAGCCAGCGCGTCGGCATCATCTGCGCCATGCCTCTTTATGCTTCTGCCACGACCGCCGTTTCGTCTCACGCCGCGCACTCTCTTTGCATGCGGTACAGTAACGGCGCGATAAATGATCCGCTATGAAATAGGGCGTGCTGCACTTCTCGCCTTTGCATTTGCGTAATCTGTGGCGCGGTAGCGAACGCAGCCAGAGACACCGCCACAGCGAACTTGCTTAATCGCTTCCCTGCCCTTCGGCCAGAACACCCGCAAAGCGTCAATGACGAGCTGGCCGCGATGCGGCAGCAGATTGAATCCCGCCTTATCCAGCCATCGCTTTTTTAGAAGCCGCCACCATGACGACCGAACCAAGGAAAATTGTTTCGTACACAGATGCAGGACACCATCACCCAAGCCGAACTGTTCGGCGGCACCCTGCCTCATCGCTCCACGCAAACCGCAATTCCCATCCCTCCCCCAATGCAGAGTGTCGCCAGTCCTTTGCGAGCACGTTGCCTGGGCATCTCATGCAATAACGTCGTAAGAAGCCGCGCGCCGGATGCGCCAAACGGATGGCCAAGCGCAATTGCGCCTCCGTTGACGTTGACCTTTGTCGTATCCCAGCGCATTTCCCGGTCGACATAGATGGCCTGCGCCGCAAAAGACTCGTTCGATTCGATGATATCCAGATCGTCTACCGTCCAGCCAGCTTTTTCAAGCGCCCTGCGACACGCAGGCACCGGGCCGATTCCCATAAAAGCCGGATTCACCCCAGCCTGCGCCCATGAAGCAATCGCCGCCAGCGGCTCAAGCTGGCGGCGTTCGCACTCGCTTTCGCTCATCAGTACGACCGCAGACGCGCCATCCGCTATACCGGAAGAGTTTCCGGCGGTCACTGTTCCAGAGATTGTGACGGATTTGAGTCTTGCTAGGGCCGCCTTAGTAACGGAACCGCGCGGCATCTGATCTTCACAAGAGGCTTGCCCGCCAATTCCGACTGCGACGGGTACGATTTCATCCGTGAACTTTCCAACTTTGCGTGCCGCGTCGCATTTCTGCTGTGAGCGCAGTGCAAATTCATCCTGTTCATCCCGTGAAATGTCAAACCTGCGGGCAATATTCTCAGCCGTATCCGTTGTGTGTAAATCGTGAAACGGATCGATCATGGCATCTTTCATCATGCCGTCTGCAAGCTCCGCCCTTTCCCGGCTCCAATCGCCACGCATCCGGAACAAATGCGGCGTGCGCGTCATGTTTTCCTGACCGCCAGCGATGACGATATCGGCGTCGCCAGACCGAATGGCTTGATATCCTTGGCAAACGCTGCGCATACCCGACCCGCAGAGCTGGTTCAGGCTCCAGGAAACCACTTCCTCAGCAATACCGGCACTTATCGCCGCCTGTCTGGACGGGTTTGGGCCTCCTCCGGCCGTCATTATTTGTCCCAGAATAACCTCTGAGATATCGCATCCACTGATGCCGGTCGACTTGATTAAAGCCCGCAGTACGGCCGCCCCCAATTCATCGGCCGCGACGCCCTTAAAAATTCCATTCATCGCTCCTATGGGTGTGCGCTTCGCCGCGACAATAACAACCCGTTCTCCGGTTCGCTTAGATTTCATGGTTGACACCTCCCTCCCCCTAGGCGTTAGATAGGCTGATACCGAAGCGCATAAAGGCGACCCGATATGCACACCAAGACCGACTTTCTCACTGCATGGATGATTCCGCCCCACCGATTCGAGCAATGGGTAAACGTACTTTCGGATAACGACAATTCGCCTCTCAATCTCTTGGCTTTTCCATCTCCGAGCGATGTCGCCGCAGTCGGTCTCCTCTCTTTTTACTGACCCGTTCTCGACCTGCGGATATTACAGAAAAAGCTTCCACTTCATACTCTTCGATGAGCTTTAGAGCTTGTTGCCGTCTGGCGGGAGACAGGCTGTAAAATCTCTGCAAGAACTCAAGCGCCTGGCAAAGCGGTATATCCAGGAGATCATGGCTTTGTCGTGGCCTGCGCCTCTTGTCCACCCAAACCGCTATATCTGCGAGAGCATTTTGCATGATGCCGGCAACCTCCGGCAGCCCGTCGCTATTTGCCTCCTGCTTAAGGTAAGAGAGGCTCATGATATAGGTCTGAAGCCCGGCAACCGGCTTTTGCATGGCAATGGAACTGGCGCTCATCATTACGCCGCCTTTTCCAACTGAGCTTCGACTTCGGGATCGCCGTAGCTCAGAATCGTCTCAAGGATGCCGGTCGTGCTGCGCACTTTACGCATCATCTCCTCCGAAACGGGTAGTCCGCCTGCTCGCACCCGCTCGCCGGTTGCCAGTGCCGTCACCGCTCCGTACCAGAACGGATCCCAGCCGGAACTGATATAGACTGTCCGCCAGTAAATCGGGAGCATGACACCAATGATTTTACGAATCCCATTGGCCATGGCAAATTCCATATAGGCAACGGATAACTCGTGGATGATGCGTTTTCGAAGATTAGCCGGAAGGTCTTTATCAACGCAAAGCCTGCTTCCTTCCCAAATACTCAAATCGTTTTCCGGCAGCGTATCGTCCGTGACGAGGAAGGAGAATGCTTTCTTGAGCATGTAAGGCCGGTCGGTCGGACACAGTCGCGCGCAGCCGCGTACAACATCTTCTTGATCACGCCAGACGAAGTAAGTAGTCGCGGGATTATCAAAGTCGTCATACTCCATGTTTTTCCAGCTGGGAACCTCCCATTCCTGACGCTCAATGACCGCACGAAAGCGCAGCTCAAACATAGAAGCGATGGGATTACCCCGAAAATGGTGAGCAGTTTTGAACGTCACACAGCTAATCATGTCCCCCCCTTTTTTGTGTGTTCAGCGGGAATAGGATTAGTGGGTTCAGAGGTGAGCGACTACCTACCAACCTTGGTAGGGTTTTCGAGCGCCTGCACCAGTCGAGGGGTAATCAGACCGAAGCGAATGGCCTTTACAACCGCTGTTTGCCTTGTCGAAACATCGAGCTTGGCGTAGATGTTCTTCAGATGAAAGTTAACCGTATTCGGCGAAATTGAAAGAATCGAACCGATGACGGAAATACTCTTGCCTTCGGCGCTGAAGGAAAGAATTTCCGTCTCCCGTCGCGTGAGCAGCACAGACGACGATTGTGGCAGCTGCGGTTTCCGGTCAAATTGGGAATAGGAGAAATGAAATTGGTGCGATAGAGCGCGAATGACCGAAAGCATATCCTTAGACGGAGTCGGAATAGTACCGCTTGTACAAGCCAGACCGACACCCGCCACTTCAAATTGCGGCCCGTAAATGGCCACAGCGACGCCGCTATGTAGGGAGGCCTCCTGAGCCTCATCCATGAGCCGTTTTTGCTTCTTACTGATAAGGCAGGTCTCGACTACCTCGTCCCAAGTATAGGCCGCTCCAGTCGTAAAGGCATGCTTGGGAATCGGGTCTTGCGAAAAATACCCGTTGGCGAGATAGTAATCCATCCAGTCTTGAGGGTAGTTACCCATCACGCCATGCCCGGCGCGTTTGCCGATGGACGGATGATCGGTTAACAGGCTATAGACGACGCTGTTATATCCAAAATGTTTTAACGCTTCCTGGAAGAGGATAAACACCTCTTCTTTGGAAGAGGCACTATTTGATTTGATGATGAATTCCTCTAGGTTCATCTGCTGCCCTATGGTTAATTACTCATAACCTGCGATTGATTGCGAGTCAAACCAATCCCGTTAAAGTGGTGTTAAGTTGAATGAACTGAGAGTAGACCGAGGCTGCAGGGTTATTCGGCTTTGATGCCGTGGTTCTGTGCAAGATCGCGCATGAGATTAAGCAATTGCACGCGCACTTCTGAATCGGTGATCCCGCGATAGGCCCGAACCACTTCGCAAAGCCCCTTTTCATCCTCAGTAGCATCGCTTTCTGTCCACCGCGAATCACCGTCATCGCGCCACAGTGTCTCAGGCGGAATATCCCAGATAGAAGCTAGTATGAGCAGCTTGTGAAGCGGTAGGGCATTAATCCCCTTTTCATACTTTTGAACCTGCTGAAAGCTAACGCCCATGCCTAGACCGAGCTTCTGTTGCGACCAGCCATGTTCCAGCCGCTTTCTTCGCACCCTCTTTCCCACTTCCCTGGCCAAGGCGTCTGCGCCATTCTTCAACTTGGCTTCCATGTATGTCTTCCCTCCCGGACGGCGACTCAAGCTGGAGAAATATTAAGCAAATCTCGGCTTATTTTTCAACCATGCGGTGTAATCGGCATCGGATATCGATGGCTATTGTCAAGTCACACGCCTACGGATTCGCCTGACTTCCTTCAGCGCCTCGAGAAGGTCATGCCATTGTGCCGCTTCGCTTTCGTTAGCCGACTGCCGTGCGTCCCAGAGCTTGGCAGTGGCGTGCTCCTCCGCCTTTTCCTGGAACTGTTCGATTAGGTTATTGGCGGCCAGGAGCATCGATGTCGTGAGCATACGGGATAAACTTACTTGCGTTTCGGTTTCGAGGAAGGCAGCGCATGCGGGACGTGATCCGCTCCTTTCCTGCCCTTTCAGGCGGCGAAGTTATGATGTCGCCGAAATACGTCAACTGCTTCGATCCGCAGACGCAATAACTCGGGATCATCCTGTAGAGAGGCAAAACAAGAAGGCGTATAAACCGGCGTTCCGACCAGCCCGGTCTTACCAAAGGATTGGAACGCGATGCGCAGTCCCGTGTGACGATGGATGACGCACCCCGGCTCCGACAAACAATCCCATTCTTCGTTCTGCATTGGCATTTCTTTGTGTGCTTTATCATACGTGTTAAACAATAGAGTCTGCAAATGGTTTTTGCCACTTCCTTGCTCAACTCACAATTCCCTTCACGGCTTGCCAGCTCTCTACAAGGCAGCTAGTGAATGCCGGAAAGAAGCCGCGACCGAAGGTGACCGCGCAACCAGAAACGGTCAGTAGCGTGACATAACGCCCCTACTGCTCAACTCGGTCAACTCGCTCTTCCGCCTCTGCAACGCTTAAGCGACCCATGACGGTTCATGATCGTGTCCAGAATCCCTTAAGGGGAAAGCTTTCCCCTGCCCTCCACCCTTCAGGTTCCGGCCACCCCTTCTAACGGGGACACCCCGTAACGCCCCAAGCAGCTAAGGAGCTTCGCCCCTCGCGCGTCAAGGGCGCGGCTGCGCTTTCGGCTCCCCCACGAATTTCCGCCAGCGGAAACCGGCGCAAGCGCCTTTCGCGGTTCCCCCAAAATTGCTGCAAGCAGCAACGCTAACCCTTGTCTTTGCTACCCCCACCCTCGCCGGGAGCAAGGGTTCATGTCGAAAGACATAGAACCCGTTAACAAGCAAAGAAAGGTCTACGCCTATGACAACCTACCGCAACACCATCCTCAATGCTGACTGCCTCACTGCCCTGCCCCAGCTTCCTGCCGAAAGCGTTCAATTCATTCTCACTGACCCGCCGTATATCACCCGCTACAAGTCTCGTGATGGCCGCACGGTGCCGAACGACGATAACGCCGCATGGCTGAAACCAGCCTTTTCCGAGATGTTTCGCGTATTGGCGCCGGACAGTTTTTGCGTAAGCTTTTACGGATGGCCACAGGCCGACCGTTTCATGAGGGCATATCGTGACGCCGGGTTTCGCATTGTCGGGCATTTCGTTTTCCCCAAGCGTTATACATCCAGCAGCAAGTTTGTACGCTATCAGCATGAATGCGCGCATTTGCTGGCAAAGGGCAACCCGAAACAGCCGGATTACACAATCGGCGATGTTATCGACTGGACTTATAGCGGCAACAAGCTCCATCCGACGCAAAAACCGCTTTCCGTCCTTCTGCCCTTGGTAGATACGTTTTCGTCGCCGCAAGGTACGGTTCTCGACCCGTTCGCCGGTTCCGGCTCAACCCTGATCGCAGCGAAATCATTGGGCCGTCATTACATCGGCATCGAGCTTGATGAAAAATATCACGCGATAGCCAGCAAGCGACTGGAGCAGGCCAGCCATACTTAAGACCTCACCGGGGCGGCCATTCAGGGCCGCCCCTTCCCTGCCCGCAAATGCGATTAGTAAAGTTGTAAACGCACTATCATAATGAACTACACATAATCATGACATTACTGACAGTACACAAAACGCAGGTATTGCACAAAATCATGAAACTGTGTAGCCTGAATCGATGAGTACCACTCCCCTGCCCCTCAATATTGCCGTTATCGCCAAGAAAGGCGGTGTCGGCAAGAGTAACCTGTCGCTGCTCCTTTACGAAGCGCTTAAACAGGCAAACCGCAGCGTGGAGCTAAAGGATTGGGATGTACAAGGCACGAGCACAAAGGCGCTCACTTTTATCTACGGCAAGAACGAGCCGCCGGTAAAGCCCGCCATTATCATCTGGGACACGCCCCCGACCATCGACAATCCCGTGGTAGCCACAGCGGTGCGCGCCTCGCATACCGTCCTGGTGGTCACGACGCCCAACACGGCCGATATTTGGGAAGCGGAAGAGGCCGTGAAATACGCCCAGGCGCGCAATCCGAACGCAATTGTGCGGGTCGTGTTCAACAAGGTGCGCAAGGCCACCATCTTTGGCCGTCTCGTTGACCAGAATGCGGAGACGCTTTCCGCGCCGACGCTTTATTCGTTGGCTTACAGGGAATCCTACGCACACGCCATTTCGCAGGGCTGGAAGGCGCTCGATAGTGCCGCGCGCCAGGAGTTTCTGCAATTCGCCCTTGCGGTTCTGTCATTAAAAAACTAAACTACGTACACTACATAGACTACATAGGTTCATTAATTTATGAGTAAATCCAAAACCGACGAACTTCTTGCCGCCATTCAGCAGAAATCGCCCCTTCGCGAACCGGAGGCAGCAACGCCACCGCCACCAGCAACTAGCGAGCCAGCCCCGAAAGCCAGCCGCAAAACCACCGCCGCCAAGCCGTCCAAGGGCAGGGTAGGGAAGCCCGTCCAGGTCTGGTTTCACGACGAGGACGGCAAGATCGTCCGCGAGTTGTCCGCCTGGGTCGCAGGGCAGGGGGAACGAACGAACGATAGTCTTATCCTTCGTTCCGCGCTGCGTGTCGCCAGAACGGATGCCGCGTTCCTCAAAGCATTTCGTGAGGCTGCCCAGCTTGACGGCAGGCTGAAGCGTCACCGGGATATATGATACATATTCATGATAATCATGAATGTCATGAAGATACTGAAATTAATGATTGTCATGAAATAGCGTAGGTGACGGTGACCAACAAAACCAAAGGGTTTCAGAGCGCGGGCGACATTCTCAAGGGGATGACACAGGCTATTGCGCCCAAAGAGACCCCGAATGCCCGCCAACTCGCCACGCCGGATAAATCCGAGTTTGATAACCGCCAGCTCAGCCTCTTTCAAAGCTTCCTTTCCAACACCGACGAAGAATCGAGCCAGCTTTCCAACGCGGTGGATCTATGGGACAGCATCCCGCGCTATTCCATCAGTCGCCAGGCGATGACGAAAACCCGTATTGACGGGCAGTTTCTCAAGAAACACAGTGCGACCTTCCACCATAAAGGCCGCTCCTATACGCGCGTTATCTCGCCGGCACGCATCACCGACCATGACGGCCAGGAGCGCGATTATTACCCGAGCGCCACCGAGGAACTGGTCGAACATGCGCTGCGCAAGCTTGCCACCGAGCAGCAGGCCGGTTATTTCGACAAGCCGAACTATCGCAGCGGCGTCGTTTTCACGCTTTACCAGCTGCGCGAAGAGATGAAGCGGCGCGGTCACGCCCGTTCCTATCAGCAGCTCGTGGAATCGCTCGATATCCTGTCGCACAGCATCATCGACATCATCCCGGAAGGGGAAGGGGAGGCGGTCTTAACTTCCACCTATCTGCCATCCTTGATGGCCGTCTCGCGCAAGCAGCTTGCGACCGACCCGAAATCGAAATGGGCCGTGCAGTTTCATCCCATGGTGACCGGCAGCATCGACAAGGTGACCTACCGCCAGTTCAATTACCACCTGATGATGAGCCACCCGACGCAGCTCGCGCGCTGGCTGCACCAGCAGCTTGTCCTGAAATACACCTTCGCCAACCACCACGCGCCCTTTGAAATGCGCTACAGCACGATTAAACGCGACAGCGGCCTGCTAGACGGCTACACGCGCGATCGCGACGGGATTGAAGCCGTCCACTCCGTCTTCGAGGATTTGCGGAAATGCGCGGTCATTCAAGGCTACGAACGTAAAGACACCACCGGCCCGCGCAACAAGCTCATCGATGTCGTCTTCACCGTCCGCCCCTCCGTTGATTTCATCCGCGAAACCAAAGCCGCCAACAGACGACAAGCCGATGCGGCCCAGACTCGGTAGCCATAGGTCGCGGGTCAAGATTTTCCACAGGGCAGGGAAGACCCCAAAAACCGGTAGCCATAGGTCGCGGGTGGGGCTGATTTCCGGTAGCCATAGGTCGCGGCTCTCGGTAGCCATAGGTCGCGGGTGGTGTTTTTCCACAGGCCAAACCGGTAGCCATAGGTCGCAGGTCACCCGATTTCCGGTAGCCATAGGTCGCGGGTCGCCACTTATCCACAGGGTAGGAGCCATAAAACCGGTAGCCATAGGTCGCGGGTCGCGCAAATTTCGGTAGCCATAGGTCGCGGGTGGAGCCGACTCGGTAGCCATAGGTCGCGGGTCAAAGCACTAAGCCCTTTTTTTTCAACCACTTCCAAAAGCCTATTCTTCTATTCTTTAATTTATCCTTCTTCTAATCGTCTATCATCAACATCACAAGCAGCTTGCAACACACGTTTGGCGTGTTCAGGGCATTGAGCCCTTCACACGCCTCAGGAAGGGAGACCCTTCCTGACTATCCCCTGAAATAAGGAGCGCCTTACGGCGCGAAACCTTTAAACCAAGGGGAAGCACAGCTCCCCCTTGAACCCTCTCAGAAAATAAGGAAGCGCCTGCGGCGCTGTACTCTCTCGATTTCCCCTTTCCCGTTTCCCAAAGGGAAAGCCGGGGCGGGCGGGTTCCCCCCACGCTGGCACAAAACGCCAGCTCCCCCCACAAGAGGGGATTGAAAACGCTACCGCTCAATCCCCCCTTGTGCATCCCCCCAAACGCCAAAACCAAAACCCTTTCTATGAAATAAAAACCCAAGACCGTGCCACCGGCACGGAGGCGCTCTTCAAATGAAGAGTCGATTTGTCAGCTCAAAGCCCTGGCAGGGAAGGGAAGCGGCCAGGCTGCCTGCCAATCCTATTTGACTTTCAGCCGTGTAATCCTTAGATTTAGAGCCTATGGAAGTTCAATTTTCACCCGCCACCGAAACCCAGCTTCAACACCTTGCTAACAGCCAAGGCAAGAACGCGGCGCAGGTCGTCCAAGAAACCGTGACCCGCGTGCTCGAACAGCAGGCCGAATTTCTTGCCGGCATTGAACGCGGCATTGACGACTCCAAACGCGGCAATACGGTAAGCCATGACGAAGTGGTTGCCCGAATCAACCGGATTTTCAACAAATCGTGATTTCCATTCGCTGGTCGAGCAGAGCCGCCGACGAGTTTGAAGCGCTGATTAATCACATCAGCGAAGACAACCCCGAAGCCGCCCTTTCCATGGCGCAAAACGTCCTCAATCGCATCGCGCAAATACAGACCTTCCCCAACATCGGGCGACCCGGCGAGCGCCCCGGCACCCGCGAGCTGGTCGTTGCCCCTTTCGTTGTCATTTACTGGCTTCTGACCGAAGACGACGCCGAAATCCTGCGCGTCTGGCACGGCGCTCAAAACTGGCGTTGATTCACTCGCGCATTCGCCTTTAGAAGCCCGTACAGCGGCAAAACTTTTTTCTGGTAGATACTCCAGCGGCAAAGTGCGAACAAGGGCCTGAGAGGGGCTGCTATTGCGAAATATCGGCAAGCGCAGCTTCCATTTACAGGCCACGGTCGGCGTAGATGGATTCCCTGTCCATTGCCTCATCGCTCAGCACCCCCGTATTGCCGGCATGGCTTTCAATGAACTTTCGCAAATGCACCAGCCGCTCTTCGGGGGGCAGCTCGGCGGAACACTTCAGCAACCGGACACGCCGCCAGAGCTTCCCTGCGCAGCCCGCTTTCCACATAGCGGGGCATGTCCAGCCCTTGCGCCTGTGCCTGTGCGAGCAAAGCCAGCTTCGACATCGGGGGGCACTTCAACGGTCAGCCTCATAACAGGTTCCTTTATCCAATTGTCGCAAGCAAGGTGGCGGGGCGCATTTCTGCACCCCCACCAGCCCCGGCCGCCAGCTCGGCGCGTACAGGGATCCGTCCCCGGATTTTGCCCCTTTAATCTCCGGCTGGCCCACCGGCAGCTTATCGCATCCAGCCCCGGCACGGAAGCGTTAAATCCCGGGGTGAAGTCGCCGCCAGGCGACGAGGGGCAGCGCCCCTTTCCACGGGCTCTTGGGGCTCGATTTCTTGACATCTGGACTGTGAGAGCCTAGTGTTAGCGCTATGGAAGTTCATTTTTCACCTGAACAGGAAGCCCAGATTTCACAAATCGCCAGTTACAACGGCACCCCGGCCGAGCAACTGGTAAAGCAGGCGGCCTTGCGCCTGGTGGAAGAGGAAGCGGAAATCCGCGCCGGTATTCGTCTTGGCATTGAACAGGCCGAACGTGGCGAACTCATCGACCATGAGGATGTAAAATCCCGCCTTTATCGACGCCTGCAAACCAAATGACCATTCGGTGGACTGAGAATGCCACCGCCTGCCTGGAAGGCATCAGCGACCGAATTTCCGAAGATAATCCCGAAGCGGCTTTAAGAACCGTAACGAAGATTTTTGAGCGCATCGAGCAGCTTTCCGTTTTTCCCAACCGTGGCCGCATCGGACGTGAAGAAGGAACCCGCGAGCTGGTGCTTTCTCCGTTACCGTACTTTGTCGCGTATCGCGTCCAGGACGACACCGTTGTAATTCTCTATATTTGGCAGGGTGCACAGAACAGGTAGGGCAGAGCAGCAGATTTACGCCGCCTGTTTCGCGCACTGTCAAACAGGGAAGACGGCGGCAAGCAAAGCGGGCATGCAAACTACATACTCAATTGCAAAGAACCGAGCAACCCCGCGCGTCGCTCCCGCCATGCCGCGCCGCCGCTTGAGCTTGAGCTAGCTTTCTTCATGCGTCACCGGCGGGCGGCAGTATTCCGGCAAAGCCCGCTCCGCCTCTTCGCGCGAGGGTGAATCATACCGGCGTTCCGTCAGCATCGTGACCGGTGCGTCCTTCTCTTTCTCCCGCTGCCGCTCCAGCGCCTTCGCTGTCTTCGCGTCATGGCGTTGCTTCCATCCGCGCACCGCGCCGCGAATCGCAACAAACAGCAGATAAACAATCGCGGCAAACCAGAACAGCATCACGGCCATGACGGCATGGAAATTCAGCACGTAGCGAGTGTGGACATGCGACGCCATCGGCATTGCCACCACGTAGAAAGCCGCGAAGAGGCGCAGACAGGGAAACCGCTTCCGCTCGCCGGAAGGGCGCTCCTGGCCGGCATTGTCGCTCTGCATGGCGTCCCAGGATGCCCGCCAGTGCTTATGGCCGCGCACCGCGCCGATAGCGCCAAACGTGCGCAGCGCGAGCAGCGTCGCGCCCAGCGCATACCATCCCGAAAGCTGCCCTTCCGCCCATCCGAAGATAATGAAGCCGCTGAAAGCCAGCAGCAGGACAGAGACGGGGATGAACCCCATGATGCGCTCGCCAAACGTCGGTTGCCTCATTGCTGTGTAAACCTCACGGGAATGTAATTGCGCCCGGTTGCGTTAAACGGCCGGCCGGTTTTATGCCAGATGCCGCTGACCACGTTGCCGTTCTGCGGCCCGCCCGTCATGAAACTGGCGAAGTCGCCGTGCTCCATGGCGTTTTCCATCGCTTCGGAATAGCCGAAATTGGAGCTGTGCGACGTGCCGCGTCCGACGTTCGTGCCGTAGTTGCTGCCGCGCGTGCTGGACGAGCTGCTGCCGCTGTTGGAGCCGGTCGTGGTGCCGCCGGTGGGAGAGTTGCTGGTCGAGCTGCCCGAGCTGTAGGACGAGCTGGTCGATTCGCTATAGCCCTCGCTCATGCCGCAGGTGAAGCTTTGCGACGTTCCCATACTGGCGTTATTGCGCCGCTTCACCTCGCGCCCTAGCAGCTTAATCGCATATTCATTCGTCAAAGGGCAATTGTTCGCCGTAAACACCTGATTACCGAACTTCGAGACGAGGGCGTCCGTCTTGTCACGGCCGATTTTCGAGACATAGTTGGGTAGGGACTGCGATAGGAAAACCGAGCAGGCCAGTGAATCCCTGCACAAATTCTGCCAGTCCGTCGCGTCGAAGTCCGAGACCATATCCTGTGCTTCGTCCGAAAATAAGCACTGCGGCCGCTCACGGTGAATCGGGTCCATGCCGTTGCGACTTAATATCGCTTTCTGCCAAAAATATTTAAAAAGTTGCTGAAATATTACGGCGTCGGTGCCGAAAGTTACCGTCGGAACTGCCAATAAAATGACTGCCCCCCCAAGCGACAATTCCGGGTAAACCGTCGTCCGGCCGGAGGTCATGCGCTCCAGCCTGCCATGGCGGAATCGGTCGAACGCCGCACTCAGCGAAATCAAAAAACTCCCGCGAATTTTTTCAGGGATGCCAATCCAGTTTTCCGACCAGAACCGGCTGCATTGCAGAAATTCCTTTTCGCTTATCGGCACGCACGGGTCTTCATTGGCGCGTATCATCATCTGGGCCATGAAGCAGCTTGCGAGAAAACTCTTGTCCTTCAACTGCGCGCTTGTTTTCGGAGCCGTGTTGAGGAAACGCTCAAGGTCATCGAAGGTTATCCTGCCCTTGGCCGCGTAGAGAATCTGCACGCTGTGACGCAGCGCCAGCGGCGGCCCGTCAATCCATAGCGGCTCGCCAGCGCTCTGATGTCCCTGCGAAGTGATATTGCGCGCGCTGTCGAGCACGCGCACCATGCCATCGACAACGACGCTGATACCGTCCATGCCGTATTTCTGCACCCCATAGTCACAGAAATTGAAGCACTGACTCTGGTCTAGGATGACCAGAGAGTTCAGGCGGTTTGTCCGCTCAGCCCGGCGCACCCACCATTCAACGTCACCCGGTTTCGTGCACGTCACACAAAAACCGAACCCATTGCGCAGATAGAGTTCACTGAGAAAACGCCCCGGCCCAGAAGTTTTACCAGAGCCTATACCCCCGAATATATGCACCCCTTTTGTGGCCATTTCGAGGTCGAAAAAATCAGTCGGCGACAGCCTGCATAAGGGCGTCGAAAGGCCGGTGACGAAATTGCGCTTCATGTCACGCCGGCCCGGCACAACAATACCGCCGCGATTTGCCGGCACAATGAGGGACGTATCTTTGCTTCTCAGCCAGTTTTTAAGCATGCGGGAGATTGATTTAAAAGTGTCAAATACAAGTCCGCAGGCCTCCGTGATCGCACTGAGCTTTCAGGAGGCCTCCGATTTTCGCTTTCGCTGTGACATGCCTAGATGTCTGGTTCCAGTTCAGGCTCACACTCGCGCTCACGCGGGTCGGCTGCGTTGCATTCAATGACACGCAGCCAGCTGCTAGATCCCACTTGCGGCATCTCATGCCCTGTTGCTACTTCGTCGCCGCGCCAGTTAACGGTGGGTTGTTCCCACTCCGCAAGCACGGTTCCCCGGATGTCAGCGGCAATGCTGCCAATGCCATTGCTGATTCCGTCCCATATTCCGCTGGAGGGTTTTTTCGCCGCCATATGCTACGCCGCCAGCGCCTCACCCTCGGTGGTGAAGCCCTGGAATTTCTTGTAGTGAGCCGTTTCCATGGTCTTGAAGCCTGCGTATAGTTCCATCGACCTCTTGCGTAGTTTCGTGTTGGAAACCATGCTGGACAGTTCCAGGAATTCGATCTCATACCGAGCCAATTCCTGTTCTGTCATCGTTTCCACCTTGCGCTGTATTTGGGCCAGAGACGTTTCTCGTTCTTGCCCCAAAAACTGCGTGTGCTGGTTCAGCTTTATTAGCAATTCGCCGAGCTTAAGAGCCGTGCCGAACCCTTTTTTTGCCTTTTGCCACGTTCCTGCCATGTTCAACTTTCCTCATTTCTGCGCTTAGCGCATTTCCATTACCTCAGCCCAATTCGTGAGTAGCAATTCAGCAACGCTGAGATTGCCTGAAGGCTCCATGAGATATTCATGAGATACGTGGCTGAAACTATTGAAAAGACAATAGAAAGCATCCTGGACTCAAACGAATTTCGCCAGTCAAAAAATTCGTGTGATTTGCTCAAATACCTGGTCGAACATGCCAGTGCCCGTGTTTCGACCGACCAAATTTGGAAAGAGTTGCTGGAAACGCGCACGCGTACGCGGCGCAAAGGCAATAAAAAATATAACCCTGGCCTGGTTGTAAGTCAGGATTGCGAGGAGGTGCGCAAACGCCTCGAAGCTTATTTCAGCCGGGTCGGCGCAACTGACTGGCATATCGCGCTTCCTTACGCCCGACGGGGCGAGGGCTACAAGTTGGACATCGAGCGGGAACTGCAGCTAAGCACCACCAGGGCTTTTTGGGACGTCCACCTTCTTCAGCCCCGGAATATTGTCGTCGTCTACGCGGAACAATTGTTTTATCAGGATTGGCAAAGCCACTATGTGTTTCGGCGTTATGACCTGAATGAGAACCAGGAAGCGGCCGCACTGGCCGAGCTGCGAAAGAAATATCCGCAAGATGATAAACCCAATCTCGTAGCCGCGTACCCATATGTCACTTGCGGCGATGTCGAAGCGCGTGACCTCATCACGCGATGGTTCAACCGGCGCGCCTTTGTCGCCATCGACACAGCCATCACGCGCCGCATGGATGATCGCGCCGTCTCGGAGTCCTCGCTTATTTTGCTTCGCTCTTCTCCGATTAACAACATGACGCGGGACATACTGCACGATCCGAGCACCGAGCATTTAGAACTATCGCTTGAGGTGGAAGTTTCCGAAGGTGTCCGCTATCATCGCGCCATTATCAAGAATGCAAGCGCCGACGAGCGCGCCCGCTGCACACGCTTCGGCTTCACTGCAACGAAGCTGGATGACGAACGCGACGAAGTGAGGTACAGCCCGGACAAAGGCAAGT
>Ga0116227_10006294_pt1 | contig 24181 bp, 13 predicted proteins | sample S1TSphgellanicum_FD_89693 | JGI IMG/M metagenome (GOLD analysis project Ga0116227, IMG submission 89693) | Host-associated microbial communities from peat moss isolated from Minnesota, USA - S1T2_Fb - Sphagnum magellanicum MG | ecosystem: Host-associated > Plants > Peat moss > Unclassified... | reverse complement strand
TTTGATAAAAAAATTTTTTTGTTTTATGTGAAGACACGAAAAAATATAATTAAAAAAAAAGAACGGTGGTGGGGGGGGGGGGGGGGGGGGGGGGGGGGGGGGGGGGGGGGGGGGGGTGATATTGGCATCTTACTTTTGTTTACCTTTGTTTACCTTGCCTCCCATCCCCTTAGTCCCTAGAAACTCCTTTCCTTTGTTCTTCACCCCATTCTCATGGGGAACATGCTCAAGGAAGACCAAGCTTTGAAATTCCAAAAGGAGATATGGAAGCTGTTTTGAAAAGGTTCACAAGGAATGAGTAGGAAGCTCCTTCTGAAAAGTTTAAGCAAGGCCCATATATTGTAAATATAGGAAGATGTAATGGATCCTTCAAAGACATAAGAAGTCCGGGAAATTTTAGATTACTTGGAATGTAGTTGTTTTCTAGTCTCTTGTAGTGTATGAAGAGTGGGCATTAGGTGCATAGTGTTGGAAATGGTGAGCTAGAAAGCAGATATTAAATTGTATATCAACTATCTTGATGTGGAGGCACTATCTCAACCAAACTCCCTTGGACTTTAACCTAGTGGGTGTCAGATGACCAACGACTAGCTCAATACAGAGTGTTGAATATATTAGAGCCTAATCAAAGTTCAAAGGAGGGAGAGTGAGGGAAATGGATGACTTCATGGTGCAAACTTGGATTAGGTAATTTTGAGGTGGGGGTAGTCATATACCTTCACAAGGTTGCATAGATCTTTGATGCATTGAATTTCCCATAAAGTTCAAGTTTGTTCACAAATGTCTACATGCATATATGTTCCAAATGAGATTATTTGAGACAGGATTCAATACATCCCAATTGCACTTGCTCATTTTGCATTTTCACAACATTTCCAACAACAATCCCATGTTTTAATTGGTGGTTCACATGTGATGTTATCAAACACACTCCTCAGTTTCTCACAAGTTTCAAGTGACATTTCGTACATTCACAAAGAATGTTTCCTATTACAACTTGAATTCCTGATGCAATTGATACTGTTCCTGTATTTGTTATGCATTCATTCCCCTGTGAATATCCAAGTTAAGTCCAGGGAGGAACAAGTGGAAAAGTTGAAGTTCAGTAAACATTATGCATTCATTCCCCTGTGAATATCCAAGTTAAGTCCAGGGAGGAACAAGTGGAAAAGTTGGAAGTTCAGTAAACAAAAATTTCTATCCACAATCATAATACCCAGTGAACAACTGAAAGAAGTTGAAGTAGTATAAACAAACATTTGTAATCTCTCTTCAAGAGTCAACATAGGAATCTTACAAACAGAAAAGGTCACAGGAGAGGAAAAGGAAAAAAATGAGGAACCAGTTTCTTCTGTCTTCCCATCCCAGCAGCATGGGGTTTTTGGTAATCCTTTCTTTTCCTCTGCCAATAAGGTAGCAGGAGAGGGGGGAAAAAAATAATCCTACCCCAGCTCATTTAACAAGTTTTGACCTGAAGGTGAGACCCACAAAAGCTGTGGCTACACAACCCTAGTTATCAATGCATACTGGAAATGAATGTGACATTTCAACATGAAATCTTTTACTGTCTGACCCTCATTCATCATCGCACTAGAGGTATGCAAATGTATGGTGCTTGTGAGAGAGCATAATGTGTATAAAATTGCACCTGTAAGGATTTGCAGTGGTCAAGAACAAGAAAGCAGAGTTTGCAATGAGCAAGTTACACTGCAGATAAAAGATTTCTTTAACAGTAACCCCGGAAAAAGTCCCAAAGGAAAGGACTTTGGGGGGGAAAGAAAACTCGCTAGTGTCCCCTTGACATCTTCACCTTTGGCATGGACTTTTTCAGCTGTCGAAGGCGTTCTTTCTCTTCTTGCTTGCTGGACAACTGTGTTTCCCTCTCCATCTTCTTCTTCTGTAAAGCTTCTTGGCGAGCTTTTGCCAATTCCTTTGCATTCTCTTGGTCAAGTTTTGCTCGCACACCAGAGGCCTTGGTCCGAGCAGGTGCACTAAGCTTATATCTTCCAATTGCATCTATAAAGTAAGGGACTATTGAGATTAGACGAGCCATGTCTGCCATCCTCTCTGCTGGAGGAATCAGAAACTTGAACTGCAGCAATTTCTTGTGCAATCCCACTGATTGCTGGTCAGAGAAATGAAGTGAAACAAAGTATGGTGCAACAGTTTGAAAAGCTTTCTTGCCAAAGACTTGTTCAAGCAATCCATCTGTGAGAAGATCTACTGCAATTTCCCTTGATTCACTGATAACAACCAATTCTTCTGCAACCCATTTCCTGGGCCCTGTTGGGGGAGACAACATACTGGCAAACTGTTGAAGATCCTTGCATTCCTTGAGCATCTCCTTGCCTTGTTTCCGCCTAGTGAGAGCAAAAACAATAGGCTCCATGTTCTCATCATTCATATACACATCAATGTTCAATTCATCCTTGCCAGGAGACACCAAATACCAAGCTCTAGAAAGTAGGTCATGGCGGGCTTGAAATTCCATGGTGGCAAGAAGTCCTTCACAGTACCTTCTTCCGCTTGCATAAAACTTGAACACATTCTGTCCCTCTTTCACTAACAGAGGATCATCAGGACCATCTCCGGTTCCCAACAAACTGAAATTCTTTTCAAAGATACTGTCCTTGCTCACAAACTGCGAAGCCCAAGCAAGAGCAATCCTTTCATTCTCCTTCTTCCCTAACCAGTAAACGGTTCCGTAAATCACAAGAAACACAACACATGCACCTTCCATGTAGTAGTTCTGCGGAGGCTTCAAAGCATAAGACTTGGAGCTTCTCTTGTTCTGTTTGCTGCCGATTCTCTCATCCTGCACAGCAGAAGACGATGGCGAGGAGGGCGAGGAGGGCGACTCCTTCTCTCCGAGCTCCACAGGCAAACCCTCGAATTCATCCTCGTCCCAAAACTCGTGAGGATCCATGCCCTTTCGATTCTCAGCTTCGTTTCTTTTCTCGCTTCTCACCGACCCTGTAGCCGCCGCTGCTCCCGGATCAGGGTTAGGGTTACGCGAGGAGGACGAGGAAGAGGAGGAGGACGAGGTGGAGGCGGCGGTGCGAGAAGACGGCTCCTGATGTTGCGAGCGTGCCACTGGAATGGGAAACGGAGTAGACTCCATCTCTGCATCTTCTCCGTCACCCATATCCTCCAGGAAACCTTCGAACTCTTGGGCAAGCACGAAGGTGAAAGGAGCCACCAGGTTCTGGGTAACCAGTGACATGATCAGGAGCAACGTAAGAGTCCACAAGACTCGATTCATGGCTGCTGGCATCAACATAGTCATCATGGTCATAGCGGGCCTGCAGCTACTACTTCTTCCGCCGGACACGCTCATGCTTCTCCTTCTCCTCACACCAGCCGCCACTGCAGAACCCCAGACCAAAACCTAAACAAAACGTCCTCCACTCTCTCGCTCCCGCAAGCTCTCTCTCTCCCTCCCCTCCAGAGAGCGAGCCAACACATACCAGGGCACCATGCCCTGGATGGATGATATATGTGGACAGAAAAACACTTTTTCGTTGTATTTGTGTTCCCATAGCTAACAACGCTGGTTACCTAATGTGCTAACTACTAACCCATCCACATGTATCTAGTATCTACCTACCTAGTAGCCACCATGCAAGTGCCTTACTTGCTTACATACCTCCTTACCTCCTTGGATTTATAGGTGCATTCACACTTAGTGTTAAGGACTCTAGTAGTATTAAGTCCCCTAACACCAAGCTAGTCATTTTACAACCTAAACCTATTTACCACCAAGGTTTTATGTTAAGTTAATATTCACTTAATATTAAATAATCACCCATTTAACATTGGGTGCCCCCTAAGATGCCACCTAGATTTTCACTTAACACTAACTTTACATAAGGTGTGAATGTACCTTTAGTAATGTGACTTTTACATGTTTTTGAAAAGTTTTTGTCGAGCTTTATTTTTAGTGATTAAAGGCGATATAAAATTCAATTGTGAACAATAGAAAATAATAGTTGTTAATGACCCAAAAAGGGTTTGGGTCGGCAAATTGTTGGTGACCAAAAATTTTTGGTCGTTTGACATATGGTGATCAAAATTGTGTTTCAGTTAACATCAAAAAAATCTTGAGTGTTGGATGGCAAGCAAATTTTTTCAATTGTCGGCGATTGAATTTGAAAAAGGGGCATGTTATATGTTAAATTTTTGTTATGAGATATGTGTGCAATAGGTTTTTTTAGCAAGTATTTGAATTGTTGTGTCAAGTTTGCATTTGATACATGGGTTGGGGTTGCTTTATTTCTATGTTTTGCCTTGGCCCTCTCATGAACAATTCTTGGTGCATGGAGGTGCTAACAACTACACTAATGGATGTAATTGTGGGTACATTTCCCATTTGCCACATTGTATAATCTTGTTGTGTTAATTTGTTATAATGTTAACATTGTTGAGTATTACACTTGTACTTCATGCTAAAATGGGTAGAATCCTTGTGATTAGGGTTGAAATCCCTTGCAAGGTGTTTAGACTTAATAGTAAGTACTTTGATTTTAAACATGTACTTGTAGGTCTTAAACATGTTGCTTAGTTGCATAACATTGTATGTTGGAAGCTTAAAAATTGAACACCTTTGCATGCTTGAAGCTTGCATTTTCCCACACATATGTCTAATTAGGAGTCATTAATTACTTCTAGAACTTCAAATATTTTCACCAAATTTACACATTTGTTGGTGCAATATAACCACATACATCACACGTGTTTTTTTGCGAAGTAGCCAAAAAGGCATTATCTTCTCAAAGTCGCCTTGCTATTTGTGCTACAATTTAAAATATAAAATAAAAATAATAAATAATCCACTATTTTGCATTAGTTCCTTGTGCACCAAATGAGAAAAATGAACCATGGGAAGTTATTTCCATTTTTTTTTCAAGTGACAATGTGTAAAAAGAATAAGGTGCAACTTATTAAATAAATAAAAATTATAATTTACATGTACATGTAAATATGGTGCTTAGAATTGAATCATGAAAATATAATTAAAGTATTTTACATTTTAATAAAATATTCCTTTAATATTCTTATTATTTTATAACATACCCCAAAAATCATATAATGCCATGTGTTCCATAAAAATACAAAGAGTTCTTTCCCTAAAGATGAATAATAACCTTCAATCAAATTCCATAGATTTACTTACATCATTAACAAATAAGAGTTCAAAACACAATGGTTCCATACTAAACCTTAAATAATGGTATAATCATTTTATAAGTGATATAATGAGGAAAAAAATAATAGTTGGAAAATTCACTATCAAATTGTCATCACCAAAACAAAGATCGTAGGCTTTTGAATTCTATGCCTATTTGATCATGCCTTGTTTGGAATCAAGTTCTTTTGAACATTCAAGTACATTTAGGTGTGCAATTCAATCAATGGAACAATGGTACCAAGATCATAAGGTTATCCATAAAGTTAGGTGGACAATTGAGGAGAACCCTTGGTTTGTGGTTTAGATAATTTTAAATATATGGTGATCTGAACTATAATTTAATAATTATTTAGATCACCATATATTTAAAATTATAAATTTTATCCACTTTGTGTCCATGTGTATTGAAATAAGAGGTTCCAAACTAGTAAAGGAGTACAAAAAGAAGTTAACATGGTGACTGCATGATTTTGGGACTCCTTAAAAGGTTTGGACTAATGTTGGGTGTGTATATCATTTTAGACATACCTTCTATGTAATTTACACTTATTCATATATAAATCAGTGCAAATCCATGTAAGGTGAAAACACAATATAATGGGTCAATGATGGCAAGGTTTAAGTCTTTTTCCAAGGATTGCATTGGACATGTGACATTCATGTGTTGGTGTACTATTTCAAATTTTTTATTTTTCATACCCCATTTACAATTGTGTGTTACATATATATTTTTATTACACTTGATCCTATATCATATGTATGATGCATCCATATCCTTTATCATCTAAAAATGAATAATTTTTGTTGAAGACACATTTTCAAAATTCACAATTTTATAGGCTAAAAACATGTTTAAACCAAAAGCACCAAAATGTGTTATAAACATAAATTTCATCAATTTGAATTCCTTTTGCCTTTTAATCATTAAAATTAAGATCCTTTTCAATTTTGAAAAGGAATGGTGCACATTTGATGTGGAAAAAATATGTTTTAAAAAAAAAGGATTGTCCAAAAGCAAAAATTGAGTGCTTTAAACATGTGAAAGGACTCTTGAACATTAGCAATTTGAATGAAAATTTCACCATTGAAATTTGCAATTAATGGAATCTACTTCAAAAAAATTGATAATCCAAATTATTGTGTTTCCTTTGTGATATTTCAAAAATTCAAGATTATGGTTCTAAGCAATGTCCATGCCTTTTAATCATTCATTTTATTGTGTTTGCACCTATAATGTTTTTTGAAAAGAAATTTGTGTAAAAAATGTCAACATGAATGTTAATGAACAAAAAATTCCCAAAGTTTTAGAACATTTTTAATGATGGGCCAATCAAAATGGCCCACTGTCAAAAAACAAACTTGGGATGCATCACAACTAATTAATATGAATCACAATAAGTGCCCAAACTCTTGTAAAAGCCTACACTAAAAAAATTTATGAACAAAGTTAAAAATGGAAATTCAATTCAAACAATAATGTGGGCTTGTATTGCATATTTTTGGGTTAAAGGGAGCACATAAGCACTACCTTATTGGTAATAAACTCTTTCATTTGGGGAACAATAGAAATATTAGATTTTTTGTGAAGGCCAAACAAAGTGACCCATACACTTACAACCAATTACTATGGATTGCAAATATGTATATTCATTAAAGGCATATGATATTTACACTTATATTTACCCTACTAAAGACATTTACATGACACCGTGTAAATGTACAAAAATATTTACACAAGGGGTAGGGTAAGTGTAAATGCCAAATTTTTTAATAATCCCAAATGAATATTAAAGGTACATGTTTGAACACATGTTTGGAGCCCTATTGAAAAAAAAAAAACACAAGTTGAAACCCATAAATGCACTAAATTTGGTGGTCTTTCAAGATTATTTATTTTGTGAAGTTTAACATAATGGGTTTTTTTTCGTGTTCTTTGCATTGTTTGTAAAGCTTTTGCACTTGGGTGTGTGAAGAGAGATTGTGAGCTTTGCAAAGAATGAGGATGTGGACAAGCTTCTTCAAAATGAGGATCAAATTTTCTTTTTGCAAAAACTTAATGAATGTAATGTCACGTTTTTTCCTTATAACCAATGTGTGTGTGGGAAAAGAGTGGAGCTTTGTGGAAAGCAAAGAAAAAACAAAAATTAGGTCATGCAAAAATGAGGACAAAACTAGGATCATGTTACACACTTTGTTTCTATGTGTATATCACCTATTTTTCTTACACATGTGGTCTCTGTGTGTGGGGCAAAGAGTGAGAACTTTGTAGAGAGAAAAGATGAATTGGAGAGAATGGGAATTCTATAGGGAAGGAAGATGAAAAAAATTTCAAGAATATTTGTTTTGTCAAACTATTCTTTGTAATTACTCATTGACCTTGGAATGGAAACAATGCGTGAGACCATCTTTACACTTAAAAACTATATCGTAAGGGAAGAAGCATTTTCATTTTTTCCAAAATGATATGTATAATATTGGAATATATATATAATTTATTTAAATGTAAATAGGGTGTTTAAAATTAGATTATGAAAATATACGTGAAATGTACCTCATTTTTTTAATGTCTTAAGGTAAAAAGATAGCCACTATGTTTAAATAATTTTTTTTAATTTAAATTTTTAAACAAAGAAAAAATATTTTTAAACATAAAAATTATGAAAAAAATAATTTACAAGGGTGAAATTTTTTAAGGTGTACCAAATTCTTGTCATAACATCACCCTTTTTTGCCTCTTTTACATAGTCTTTTTTTACCATGTAAAGACACATTTATGGATGACTATGATGAAATCTAAAAAAATTATAGTCTAAAATATAATCCTTTTGAAATTTGATTCATTATTTTTTATGGGGATCAAAATATAGGGTAAAAAAAAATTGTAGTAAGGACTAGCCCTTTTTCGTCCTTTGTGGTACACTTTAAAAAATTTCACCCACAAATGTTTTATTTGATTTTTGGAATGGTTGGAATAAATTTTAACACAATTACATGGTTATTTCAAACTTATTTATTTATATATATTTTTATGATGCAATTATTTTTCAAATTTTAAATTTACATTCTTATAAGGTCAATAAAGGTAAACAAGGTTTTGCATTATAATAGGAGTTATTAAGTTATTTTCATGCTTACATGTGAATTTAGATGATTTAATTGTCAAAGATTATTTTTTTGATACAATTGATTATGCTTTCATTTATTTCATAGCATACCAAAGATACATTTTTATTTCATGTGTTTCGTAACATATGCAAAATGTAATTTCCCTTATAATTTAAGGTTTTGAAATCACAATTTTATAACCTTCAACTCTCACTATGTTGCATCTAACTCTTTTGACCTAACAACACAATGTAACATTCAATATGCCACATAGTTTTCTTGAGAATCCCAATACCTTGATTTGTCCAACCATCCCATTTCTTCACTTGGATAGTGAATGGTTTTAAGATTTCTCATCATTTCCTTGCATACTACTATTTATTTTATTTATACATTTGCATATGAACTATAAAGCTTAGTGCAATAGTTTAGATGATTACAATTTTGAGTCCGCCAACAATGTGTGCTCAACATCACATTCTATACTCCCAAGAAAAATACAAACATGATATCATTTAGAAAATTCACCTTGAGCAAATTATATATGTTTGTATTGCACCTTTTATTCAAAGCAACAACAAATTCATTCCACACACCATGTCTAAAGCTTTCTATGCACCACTAATCATAGTCATCTCAACAACTTTCCCATAACAACATTTTATATAACTTGCACACAATAGACAAATAACAAACTATAGACTTCTTTTCCTTCACATGAAACACAACTTATAGATCCTTCTAGAAATTTTGATGTCATGGATAGTCTTACACCCAAATACACCTTGGTGCCATTCCACCATTGCCTTTGTTTTGCTCTTGTGCCTCCCTAAATACCTACACAACCTACACATGGAAAACCACACACTTGGTGAAGATTCGTCATTTAGACTTACTTCATAACCTTGGGTTATTCCCAACCACTAGATGGGTGAGACTAAATCTTGTTATGAATTTTTCAAGCAAGGCCTTATCGTTTGGAATTACCATCTCCCATCTTCTGACTTAACCGCAGACTTCGTCTAGTTCGAGGATTTAGCGTGTTGAGGCCAACACCTTAGGCCCCCTTCCTCAAACCTTCATTTGTCAGCACCTATGTGGTTCATGAGTCTATCAAATCAGGAGTTGAACCTAGCCCACAATTACACTCGTAACCCAAGCTATCACGGGGGTCACCCCACGGTGGTCTAGATTTGGGCCCCAACTAAGCAAGCCCCCACACTTGAAGGTTTGCTTAGAAAGGCATGTCATTTTCCTCCACTTTAGAAATGTCAATGTCTTTGTTGACATTTCTCTGGGATGATAACCCTCGGCGCTTCTACTAATTTTTCTTTTGACCCCTTTTGGCGGGATTAATTACTTCCCGATTGAAAAAGCCCATTCACACTATGTCTTTGTGTTCTTAGCGTATGAAGTTTTACTAGATATGTCTTCTATTTTCACCCAATGCAGGGTGAAAGCACATTAAGGGTGAGCCCCATTTCAATAAAATAAGGTGATGTATAATGAGTATTATAGTATCCGTAAGTTAAAATCTTGATGGTACCCTTTGGCTATCCTAAACACAAGCAAAAAAACTTAAAATTTTGCATGCTAACATTTTTGAATTCAAAGTTTGTTATGAATCAAAATTAATATTAATCTAATGGTTAAATGAAGAGGATTGGATAAAATTAATGTACATATAGTATATAACTTGCAATTTTTCAAAGGCTATAGGCCTCATGTTTGTGGTTCATGAAAGATTACCAAATTGAAAAAAATTGAAAAAGCAATGCCCATCTATAAAATCTCCTCCTCTTTGATAGGGTAGTGGTATTTTTCCAAAAAAAAGATATTATTATACATTTATTATTCAAAAATGAAAAAACACACATTTTTTGAATGAAATTTCATCCAAAACTTTAAATCTTTAAATTGCCCTAAATTTAATTCATGTATATCAATATCATATACCATAAAAAAATTCACCTAAGAATTCCACTCACAACCTTAGTTTTGAAGTATAGATGCAATTTTTTCAAATTCTGTGACATGTATTATTTTGTCACAAATATATTCCATACATTCAAGCTTTCCATTATTTGTTGGATTAAAAAAAAATTTGATTAGATTAAGTTTAAAGTTAATCAAATATATTCAAATAAACAAAAATAATCCAAGACATGATGTCCATACATTACCAAAAAAATTAATTGGAAAAAGATTATATTTATGACTACAATTTTTGGGGGGTTTAATGTGTTTTCACCTTATGTTCAGTTGGCATTTTCCTCAAATCCCTTTTATTCAACCATCTTTTATTTTTCTTCGGAATCCACTTCAAGTTTTTAAGTTAGAAGTTCTGACCACCAGATTAGATGAAAATTATAAATGTGCCAATAGATGGTGTCGAACTAGGCTTTATAGTCCAAATCCCTTTTACCCAGGAGGGATATGATTTGCGAGTTTATCCATAGGAAATTTAACTTTTCCATTAAGGTATATGCCACTTTATTTGCACGCACCACTACTTCGATCTCACGTGATTGAGGCTTAGAGTTTTTCAAATCAACTCTTAACCACTTCTTCCATCGTGAAACTTAGCCTTTTTGCAATCAACCATGCTTGCAAAAACCCTTAACCCTCACTTGGTGAAAGTAGTTAGTTAATTTTGTGGGTGTTCTCCTTCACTTTAGAGGTTGATGTCTTCATCAACACTTAGGTCGTTTGCAAATGGGTCCCTCTTTTCCTTCCAAGTTCTTTTCATTCCACGTTCCTGATCCCTTTCCTACTCGAACTTGTTTACCATTTTTGGCAAGTGGTCCAAATGGGCATGCTTCATCCACACTGTTTCCTTATGATGGAAACCTTTATATTTCACTAGGTACTCATTGCCTCTAAAGCACGTCTGCTTAGCATGGAGTATGCCTTTGATTTTGACAACAAGCTTATGTTCAATGGCATTAACTTCTAGTTGCATTTTTTGCTCTTGATCTGGTTTTTATTCATTACATAGAAACAATTTAAGTTTTGAAATGTGGAAGGTAAGATTTGCCACAAAATTAGTTGGCAACTTTAGGGTGTACATGTCGGGATGTGGTTTATGCAAAATTTCATAACACCATGCATACTCAGTAATGAAACATAGGGCGAGTCCATCAAGCATTTAAAATCTCAGATGTTCAGTCACACATGTTGTCAAACCTCAAATTCGATATGTCTTTGTGTCTTATGGACATGCTTATCATACTGCTTTTGAGCCTATTTCAAAAGCTTCTTCACTATTTTTTTTCATGCCCCTTGACCATTTCCACAACTTCCTTGGAGTGATTTCTTTGTCCTATGGGAATGGTTACGTCCATTGGCTTCTTGGTTTTTTTTCTCAATGTTGATTTAAATGAACACATTTTCGGCACCGAGTGCATTATGGAGTTATAATGGAACTCTGTTAGGTTTATATATTCACCCAAAATTTTCTGATTGGCAATAATTCCTTAGGTATTGATTTAACACCCCATTGAGGTGGCCATTAGTTTGTGGGTGAAATGCTTTACTAAATGACAATTTTGTCCCCACCTTTTAGAATAAATGCTTCTAGAAGCTTGTCATAAACTTGGCATCCCTATCGTTTGTGATAAATTATGTCATCTCATGATGTTTGATCCACACATTGAAAAATAATTTTGTCAAGTTGAAAGTTGTCAAGATTATCTTAATTGAAACCATTTTTGCCAACTTGGATAATTAATCAACTACCACAAAGATGGTATCCATTCCATTCCATTTGGGTAGTTGGGTCATGAAATCCATGGAAATTTTTTCCCATGGTTCATCAAGGTCACAACCCTAGCCTTGGGCTCATGACCAAGGTAAGGGCTTGTAAAGGTGCAGACTAAAAGTGAAGCCTGGGAGTCACATTTTCATGCTTTTGGGAGTGTAGGAAAGTGTGAAAGAATGGACCCTCGCATTCCCAAGTGAGTTCCCATTTTGGGAGTTGGAGTTTCGATGGACTTTCAAATCTTTAAAGGGCGATTTCAGGGGGTCAAAATTCATTGGAAAGCTATTGGAAAGCTATTGGAACATAGATGTCTAAAATGGGTTCGTATGACCCATTTGGGTACTAATTAAGGCATAAGTTATGGCCAGAAGAAAGGTTGGAGTCAAACTGCCAATTTGATTCCTAACCATTAAAAGTCGTGAATCGCTGCGATTTACTCGCATGTAGGTGGTGTGCCACATATCTTTGGAAAGTTCTTGACGAGGACTACAATTGTGCTTCAGACCTCATTTCAATCAGAGGTCTGCACAAAAAGTTATGAGCCTCCAAAGTCGTGGAAGTCCCAATTTTGGAAATTTTGGGACTCCCAACTTGGGAGTCTTGGGACAAAATGACATTTGGCTGCTGGCCTAATGGCTAGGCATAGAGAATATTATAAGGGGGAAGGTGGTAGTTTCCCCCAAGTCCGGGCTATGGTGAGTCTTGTGAGTTTGTGTTTATTCGCGGTTCACTCGTGCTTGTTCGTGGTTCATTCGTGCATCAAAAATGCTTTAACTATGCACTAACCAACTTCTTGTTTGGTTTGTGCAAATTCTCATGAATAATTAACCCACTTATCACTTGTCCTAGTCCCCATGCTAGAGCTTTAGCACACCCTTCTACCTTTGAAGTGTTGCAAGCTAAGGAACATGCCCCAACTCCTTATCTTTCCACTGTTTTTACCTTAGACTCACATTTGAGTCTATCAAGGAGCTTGGGAGTGCATCACTCAGGATTGGTAGAGGTCTGTATAATCCATACTTCTTTTTATATATGGAGTTCATATTTTAACACTTAACATAGGTGCACACGAAATGCTCTACATCCTATTTCATTTTAGGCCAATAATTTTTTTTTCTTATAACCACTCTTGTGGTTCTTTCACCATGGCGCCTTACCGTGGGCACATCATGATTTTCCTACATGATATTCATGCACAGTTTCCTTACTAACACAGATTCGAGACTACTTCCATCTGAACAACCCTTTATTCAAGGTGACGCCTTTCACCTTTTTTCATTTGTGTAACTTTTTAAAATGGTGTTGGGCGAACGGATCTTACACATAGGCTTCCTTTATCCTCCTTTCTAGGCTGTTTTCACCTTGGAAGATGGCTTTTAATGCTTGGGTTTTAGTCAAAGGTTTTTCCATCTGGAATTTTTCCTTCGTATTTAGTGCATCAAGGACCACATTGTTTTGTCCTGGTTTGTGAATCAACTCCACATTTAATAATGCCATGGTATTGTGCCATGTTAGTTGTTTTGTCGAGGCTTTTGGCTGCGTTTTGAAATATTGCAAGGAGATGTTGTCCATGAAAACCTTGGTCTTATGCATCCTTAGGTAGTGTTGCCATGTTTTTAGGCAACACATGATGACATAAATTCCTTTTTAGGAATTGGCCAGTGTAGTTGTGCCCCACATAGCTTCTTGTTTTCAAAAGAAATTGGGTGTCCATCTTGCATGAACACCCCACCAATAGGAAGTCATTCGCATTTGTGTGGACTTTGAATGATTTTATGAAATCTAGGAATTTTAACACAAGGGTGGATGAAAGCTTTTTTTACAAGTCCTTAAACACTTTTTGCTCCTCCTCTTCCATTCGAAGGACAATTCCTTTTTAAGGAAATCCGAAAATGGCTTCGCCAATTACAAAAAACCTTTTATAAAATTTTAGTAGAAATTAACCAAACCTACAAAGGATCATATTTTTTTCTGTGACTAGCTTTTTCCAGTCTTTTATGGCTTGTAACTTCTTAGGGTTAGGCCTCCCCCTTCTCGTGACAAGATATGCCCCAAGAGGTCCATCTTTTCCTAGGCAAATTCACTTTTTGCCTTGTTGGCAAAAAATTTCACTAATATAAAAACGTCATTTGCAACTAAGTTTTACACCTGCGATTAAAAATCAATCTAGCAGCAAATGACAAGTTACCAATGACGTTAGTCATAAGCGACAGATGGCGATTTTATACATGTATTTAGGGATGAGTTCTTGCGACTACATTTGCAACTACACTTGTGACTATAATGCACACCAATATGTTCACAAATGGTGGCCTAAGAATGTGACATGTGGTAGCTTAAAAATGTCATGCCCGTCTGCATGGCCTCATACCGGTTATGGGCATGCCAATCATGCTTTTAGGGTTGATGTACGCTTTTAAGATTAATGTACATTCTTAGGTTATTGTACGTTATTAGGTGTTTGGGGGTTATCGTTTGTATAGGGTTTCAACTTTGTTGACGATTATATAAAAGGCCAAGTTCTTTCCTTCTCTTGTCAAATTTTCTAGAATTCTTTTGTCAGGGAATGTCGCAACCTTAGCCTTGGGCTCGCGACCAGGCAAGGGCTTGTGATGGTGCGGGCCAAGAGTGAGCCCAAGAGTCAGATTTCATGCTCTTGGGAGTGCAAGAGAGTGGGAGGGAATGAACCCCCACATTCCGAAATGAGCTCCCACTTTGGGAGTTGGAATCCTAATGGAGTCCCAAATCTTCAAAGGGTAATTATAGGGGCCAAAACTCATTGGATTAAGGAGTTCCTTATATTATTGGAAAGCTCTTAGAACATAATATCTAACATGGGCTTGCATGACCCATTTGAGTACTTAAAACACAAGTTATGGCCAAAAGAAGAGTTGGGAGTCAAATTGGTAATTTGATTCCTGACCATTAAAAGTCGGGAATCGCCCCAATTTCCTTGCGTGTAGGTGGCATGCAACATACCGTTGGAGAGCTCTCAACAAGGCCTACAACTTTGCTTGAAAGCTCACCTCAATCAGAGGTCTTCACACAAAGTTATGGGCCCGCAAAGTTGAGGGAGCTCAATTTTGGGAATTTCGAGACTCCCAGTTGGGAATCCTAGGACAAAATGACATTTGGGTGTTGGTTCCGTGGATAGGCACAGAATATATTATAAGGGGGAAGGTGGTGGCTTCCCCCAAGTTCAGGCTGTGGTGAGTCTTATAAGTCCTTGTTTGCCTGTGATTTGTCTGTGCACCAAAGGTGTTCAAGCTCCACACTAACCAACCTATTGTTTGGTTTGTGTAGGTTTGTGTGAGTAAGTGATTTGCTTGTCAATCTTCCTAGTTCCAACTCGGAGCTCCCACACAACCCTTTACCCTTGAAGTGCTTTGAGCTAGGGAACATGCTTGACGCGCTTTAAAGTCCCTAGTTAGACCCAAGTTGAGTTTAAGTTACTCTCATAGCGAAATTGTGAGGAACTTGGGGCACGCTCCCAGCTCTCAGCACTAGAAGGGGTAGAGGGGTGTGTTGAAGCTCCGAGATGGGACTAGGAAGAATGACAAGCTATTCACTTACTCGAACCTGCATCAACCCAACCAACAAGTTGGTTAGTTCAATTTCTGGGGCACCCTTGGTGCTAAGACAAGCCACGAGCAACCCTGGACTTATTTGACTCACCACGGCCCGGACTTGGGGGAAATCACCACCTTCCCCCATATAGTATACTTTGTGCTTCTCCGTGGCACCCACATCCGAATAGCTTTTTGTCCCGGGACTCCTCGGAGGAGGAGTCTTGAAACTATCCTAGTTTGGATTCCTAGGACTTTGAATGATCATAACACTTTGCTCAGACCTCCGATTGGGATGAGATCTGAAGCAAACTTGTAGTTTTCCTTGAGAGCTTTTCAATGGTGTGTTACACTTCACCTGCACGTATTGGGGTCGGGTTGATTTCTAACTTTTAGTAATCAGGAGTCAAATTGGTAGTTTGACTCCCAGCCCTTATTTTTGCCATAACTTGTGCTGCAGATGTCCAAATGGCCCATGCAACATCTACACTTCAATAACTTTCTAATGATATAAAAAACACTTTAAGGCGAGGTGTTTTGACCCTTGCAATCGAGCTGTAAAGTTTCAGGAGTTCCGGAGGACTCTCAAGTCTCAATTTCAAGAGTGAGTTTCACCCTCACACTCCCTCTAAGTAGGGTTGCGACAATGCCCCAACTCCTTCTCCTTTTGTGGTCTTCTTCTTTGGACTCGCAGCTAAGTCCATTGAGGAACTTGGGGGTGCATCACATGGTATTAAAGCTCTGGTAGAGCTTGATCCACTTATTGGGGAGTTTCGATGGCACTGAAAAGGACCCGTAAGCTAGTACAAGAAACCATGGTGGAAAAAGCCACCCAAGACCTTGATGTTCCATTTGAGGCCATTAGGGAGGAGGAATAAGAGGATTCTGAGGACTAAGAAGACCATGAAAACCATGATGATCATGAAAATGAGGAGGAACAACAACCCATAATCCTTTTCACTCTAGAACAATTGAAAGTTTTATTCAAAATGAATAGGCCTGATTTCATTGAGTTGGTTGTGGCCTTCAAAGGAGGATCATTAAAAGGTGTAGGATTCAAGCCTGCTAAACTTGAGAATTTTGACGGGGTCTGAAATCGGAAGGTCATAGATGCTTAGTTTGTGGAAATGGAAGACTACCTTCATGCCACCAAAGTTGGGCGACATTCAACCGTGGAACTTGCCCAATCCTACTTAAAAGGCTATGCTTCCACATGGTTGAGGACAATGAGGCAAGAGGAAAGGAAGACCCATGGTTACACATGGGAGTTCTTCAAGGAACGCATTGAGTTGGAATTCATTTTAAAGAATTCTGATTACATCTCAAGATGTAAAATCCATGACCTTGTGAATGTAACAAATGACAACTTACGCTAATATGTGAGGGCGTATTCTAAACTCATGCTTGAAATTTGGCATATGCATGAATTAGATCGTGTGTGCCATTTTGTGATGGGGCTTCCGACTTGGGCCAAACGCAAGCTTGAAGAGAATTGGCTCGCCTCATTATTTGAAGCCATCATGAAAGTGGAAGGCTTTTTGAATGTGGGATGGGGAAAAAAATCCGTGTTCAAGAAGGAGAACAAATTTCCTCATAAGAAGGCATGCCACGAAAGGGAATGGAACCAAGGGCAAGACACCTCAAAAGGGGAAAAGCCCAAACAATTCCAAGGCTCAGGTTTCAAACCCAAAGGAAATTTTGTCAAGAAAGGGGTTCCTTTAAAAGGGGGCCAACCCAAGGGGGACGTTAGTGGGAAGCCCAAAGGAGCGTGCTTCAATTGCAATGAAATGGGACATTACTCCAAAGATTGCCCCAAACCCAAACCGGGGAATGAGGGTTCCAAGGTAATTGCCTTTATTGCCAACCTAACCCAAGGTGAACGTAATCACCTTATTATTTTAAAAAGGAAGGTTTCTAAGCAGGAGGTGTTATGTCTTTTGGACACAGGGGTTTCCCACAACTTCATAACCCGAGGAAGTGTTGAAAGAATGGAATTCCAGTTGCAGGAACTCAAGGCACCCATTGAGGTGCACTTTGCAGATGGGGTTCCCCATCCCACCACATTGCAAGTAAGAGACGTGCCTTTTTAATTAAGGAATTAGAGAGGAAAGGTGGATTTGTTGGTCTCCACCTTAGGGGGAATGGAATACATTTTGGGAATGGAATTCATAACCCATAATAATGTGCTCATAGAAGGGCACAATAGGCTAGTTAAAATCCCATGCAAAAATGGGATCGTTTGGGTAAAGGCACATGAAATGCCTAGTGTGGGTGGATCGACCATCCATTTGATGTTAGGAAAGATTTTGGAAAAGGAAGCATGGGAGGTTATAGCATGTTGTGTGTGATGCGTGTGTTGGACGGGTTTGAGCCAAAGGAAGCTACCAATTCGATGAATTTTCCCAAATGCATTAAACGAGTCTTGAACAAATTCTCGAATGTGATGCTTGAAAAGTTGCTTGATGAGTTGCCCCCAAAAAGACAAATTGACCATGCAATCAAGCTGATGTCGGGAGTGGCACCTCCCACCAAGGCCCCATATCGAATGAATCATGAGGAGTTGAAGGAACTTAAAGTTCAACTTAAGGAACTCCTTACAAAGGGATACATTAAACCTAGTAAGTCACCATATGGAGCACTTGTCCTTTTTGTTCACAAGGAGGGGACATTGAAGATGCGTGTGGATTATAGAACCCTTAACAAGGTGACGGTGAATAATCGATACCCATTACCTTGAATTGAAGATTTGTTTGTTCGACTCTCGAGAGCTAAAATGTTTAGTAGGATTCACCTATGTTCGGGGTATTACCAAATTCGAATTGTAGAAAGGGACAAAAAAAGACCGCTTGTCACACAAGGTATGGCTCATATGAATTCTTGGTGATGCCCTTCGGATTCACCAATGCGCTCGCCACATTTTGCACGCTCATGAACGACATTTTTTGTGAGTGGCTTGATGATTTTGTGCTCATATACATAGATGACATTTTGGTCTATAGCAATTCCATGGAGGAGCACGCGGAGCATCTTCAGAAGGTGTTCCAAAGGTTGAGAGATAACAAGTTATACGCTAAGTTTGAGAAATGCGAATTTAAGGTGATGGAAGTGGATTTCCTTGGACATAGGATCACCTAAAAAGGCTTGAAGATGGATGACCACAAGGCGAAAGCAATTTTGGATTGGGAGCCACCTAGGTCGATTTTGGCCTTAAAATCATTTTTAGGATTAGCTTCTTATTATCGCAAGTTCATCAAAATTTTTGTGAAGATAACCATGCCTTTGATAAACCTTTTGAAAAAGTCATCCGAAACTTATGAATGGGACGAAATATGCAATGAAGCCTTTGAAACCTTGAAAGGCATTTTGGTGAAAGCGCTTGTGTTGAAGTTGCCCGACTTTGACAAAGATTTTGAGATCCATTTTGATGCCTTTGACTTTGCGATTAGAGGAGTCTTAGTGCAAAATGGAAGGCCGATGGCATTTGAAAGCAAAAAGTTGAGCGAAATGGAGCGAAGGTGGCCAACACATGAAAAGGAAATGTGAGCCATGATACATTGTTTCAATACTTGGGGCCATTACATAGGCTCCAAAGATGTGGTGGTGTGGACTAATAATGTCACCTTGAAATACTTTGCCACTCAACCAAAGTTGTCATCAAAACAAGTGAGATGGCAGGACACATTGGCCTTGTTCAATGTGGACATTCGACATAAGTCCAGGAAGGAAAATGTGGTGCATGATGCGTTAAGTTAAAAACATTAACTTAAAGTGTTGTACGTGGGGGAAACATAACTTCAAAAGGAAGTTTGACTAATGAGCCGTTGTGACAAGTTTGCTAAGGAAATAAAACAAAACATTCAAAAAGGAATCAAGTCACATTTTCGCTTGCGAGATGGACTATTGTGGTATAAGCAAAATCAATTCTATGTTTAGAAGGGAGGTTTAGGGATGTGCTTTTGAAGGAATGCCATGATGGGCCACTTACGGGCCATGGTGGTGCAAAGCGCACCACAACATTCCTCAAGAAGTCCTATTATTGGCCTAATTTGAAAGACAATACAGAGGAATACATGAAGACTTACTTGATTTGCCAACAAAATTGAACACTCAATAAAAAACAAGTAGGATTGTTGCGACCATTTATCGATTCTTGAAGGGCCGTGGGAAAGTGTGTCCATGGATTTCATGGTGAATTTGCCACCATCAAAGGGATTTGATGCAATCATGGTGATGGTTGATCGATTTAACAAGATGGCACACTTCATTCCCACCAAGGAAAGTGCCACAACCCAAGAGGCAAGAAGGTTGTTCTTCATGCATGTGTTCAAACATCATGGCCTCCCCAAGGACATTGTGTTGAATTGAAACCCAAAGTTCACAAGTAAGTCTTGGCGAGCCTTGTGGAAGCACATGGGGTTGGAGCTCAAGATGAACACTTCATTCCGACCCCAAACGGATGGACAAAATGAGAGAATGAACTTGGTTATCCAACAATTCTTAAAGAATTATGTGGCGGCAAATCAACAAGATTGGGTGGACCACTTGGAGTTGGCTGAGTTTTGTTACAACAATTCAGAACATTTGGTAATAGGTTCCACACCCTTTCAAATGGTGATGGGTAAGTCACCAATCGTGCTTACAATTTGGGCCGCACATGGGCAACCCCCAAATGATGCAAGTGAAGAAGTGCCCATGGTTGCATAACTTAATGAAGAGAGATGGAATGTATGGGAAATGGTTAAGGCCAATTTTGAAAAGGCACACAAACGATACAAGGATTTTGTGGACAAGTTTTGACGAGAGGTGAACTTTGAAGAAGGAGACGAAATGTGGTTGAACATCAAAAATTTCCAGTTACTAGAAGGTCTAAGCCACAAGTTCTTGGGCCCATATTGCGGGTCCATTCAAAGTGTTGGAAAGGAAATTTTTTGACACTTACAAGTTATAACTACCAAAAAATCTTAAAGTTCATCCCATATTTCATGTTTCGTTTTTGAAGCCGGTCTCTCCTGATGCCTCAAGGCCTAATCGAAAGCACAACTTAAGGCCTCCACCCAACCTCATTCATAATGAACTAGAATTTGAAGTGGAGGTTATGCTCAAGTCAAGGTAACTAAGGGGGTGAAAGTAGGAATATTTGGTCAAGTGAAAAGGATACCATCCAATAAAGGCATCTTGGGTGATTGAGTTGGATATGGAACATGCCCAAGAAGCCATAGAAGAATTTCACAATAAACCGACAAAGAAGCAAAAGAAACATAAAATGTGATGAGGACATCACCTTTCTTTTAGTGGGGAAGGGAATTACACAAATGTACCACATTAAGTTGCAAATGAAATAAAGGCTAAATATATTCAAAAGATTGCATCATGAACATGATGAGTATTAATAAAAGAGTGGTCAAGTGGCATGGACAAATGGAACTTTCTTGCGTAAGCCCAAATCAAAATCGGACTCCCACATTGGGGCTAAGAGAAACCTTGGCTCCAAAAGAGGAAGCAAGCAAGGTAAGCTTGCGGGGACGTGCACATGTTTAAAGTGCATCCCAAAGGGTTGGTTGGTAGTGGTGGCCAACGCGGGAAGTCATGACCCTGTTCGTGTACTATAATCACATAATTGGGACTTAGGTTTTTGCAAAGCCTAAACATTGCTTTTCATACTTTGATAGGCATATGTTTAGTTAGGTTTGGTTGTTGTGATTAAAACACAAGGTTGGGAAAGGAGTCATGTCAAGTAATTTAGGTCAAGATTAAACTTGACTTGAATTCCTCATGAGGGGAAAACTAAAAATGGACATATTTTTATACAATGTTGTTGTCAATATGTTGGTATACATATCCAAAAAATTTAGAATCAATCTAATGAATAAAAAAACACATAAAACACAATTTTAATTTTTTTTAATAACATAATTTTGGAATTTTAGAATTTTAGAATATAAAACTTAACATAATAGTATTAAAAAAAAATAGATTAAAGAAAAAGTAAAATGATGTATTGAAAATATTTCAAAAATATTCTTTAAGAAAAAATTGTAAAAAACACAGGTTTCAAGGTATGGGTGCACGCAACTTCTACTAGCATGAATGGACCCTTAATATTGACTTTTCAACATACTAGCTTAGTCCTTGTGTCATGTATTAATGTTTAGTTCCAAGATTAAATCTACCTTGATTAAGCCTGATCCTAATTAATTAGGGTAATTTAGTTTAGGAGGTAATTTAGCTGTGACTAATTCCAATGTGAATAGGTTTGAACTTTTTCACATTTTGGATACAATCCCTTGTTGTGGGATCTCAGATATCTCTTTTGGTGATTTGAGATTTTAAGACATTATTTTGTTGTTTTGCAATTTTGTGTGTGTGCACATTTGGTGTGGTTTCTTGTGTTTTTGTGTTTTGGGCTTGGATACTTGCGTGGTTGTAAGTGAGTTCTTTTGATTTGGGTTGATGTGCCATTTTAGGTATCATGTTGTCATTTTGTTTCTATGTATGGACAACAATAAGTGTAGGTGCCGATATGGTAGCACACGAGATTAGTAAGGGGCGAAAGCATGGTTAGGTGTTTCGAAAGTGGCATTTGAGGGTCCATAATCTAACATTAGAGATGTTTTTGTAGTTTTAACAATTATCAAACTGTGTTATATCAATGGTAGCTTGGTATATGTTTGGACAATAAAATAATAAGTTATGAATGTTGTTGAAGATTCCATTTAAATGATTGTATCACATTGAATGCCTAGTAGGTGGCAACTCACATTTACCAATCCCTCTTCCCATGCAAAGTTTTGGAAATGTAGTTACACGAAATTGTTAGATCCATTCATATATCACAAAAGGCTTTTGTTTGTTTGTGATCACACCATACATTAACCCTCTTAAGTCATGGGCCCTATGTTATGCTTTTGGTATGACCAAAGAACTTTCAATAGGGCAATGTGCTTGTTTAACAATTTTCATACCAATAGAGAAAAACTTATTGAATTTATACAATATTTGTTTATGAAAATTAGTTAAATTTTGAAAAATGATTTTGCTCTAATAATTCTAAGATGACACGCATTTCAACTAAAACAATATTAAGCTTGGTGACTTTATAGGAGGTTTAGTTTACACTTGGCCATTACCACAAATGTTTAAACTAATTCTAATACAATCACAATGAAAATAATCATGATGTTGCCCATTATATGGTGTAACAAAAAAATTCCTTTGTCATGAACACTATTGGTTTTTATAAATTGTGATTTTATTGATTTCATGTATGAATAGTAATATTTTTCTATTTTTTGAAACATTTAAATTCTTTATTTTGTTGTAAATATAATATAACACATACCAAAATCACTTCTAGATTTAAGGTCATGTCGTAAAAGTTGAATGCTTACTATTTTAAATATTATGGAAATTAAAAAGATCATTAAACAACATAGTTACACTAGATATATTTGATGTTGAAACATTTATTGTCATCTTACATTTTAAAGTTTTTAATGTTTTAATTTATACATTAGAAACATTTTTTTTTAATATATCAAAACTAATAAAATCCAATTTACTTCCAAGAAGCACATTTGAGGCATAATAATCTAATTTAATATGTTAAAAAAATTAGCACCTAAATTATTGGATTCATGTTAGATTTATAAAATTTCAAAACAATGTTTATCCATTCATACCATTTCACCAAGTGTTATTTTTGAACATAGTTTCATCTTGCTTTGAATAAAAACTTGACAAGTCATACCTTTTCCTTAAATATCTTGATATATATCCTCTTAAATTTTTATATATCAATTACAACAAAATTTCCAATGTTTGATTCTTAAAAAATCAGGAAAAAATAACCACTAACCCTTCAAAAACATGGGTATTGACCATTCTATAAAACACCGAAAAATTTCAAGATTGTCTTTAGAGGGCCACCTTACATCACTCAATAACCTTCCTAGAAAAGAAAAAAGGTATTAAAAATAGGAATGAGACTATGCCTATTGATAGGCATATCCATTCTTCAAAAGTAGTTGTAAATGCCACCCACTTCTCATGGCTCATGGTCTATGTATATTTATTTATAGAGGATTGACATGGCAATAAGGTATTCATTCGGTGGAAAACATGGGAAACAAACAATAATTCCTATTCGTCATGGTTTACATATGGTTGTGTAGAGGAATGGTAGGGCAATAAGGTATTTGCTTGGTGGAAGGCATGGGAAACAAGCAATAACATGAGTTCCCTATGTCATTAAACAAATGAATATTCTACCTTTCCCCTACATAAATAAAGGACGCAAGGAATGTGCCAAAACCTTGTCTATTAATTGGAGGAACATTACATGTAAGCAATCCAACCCTTTAAAACCTTATCTTCTTGCAAAATGAAAACAAGTGAATTAATCAATATTTTATGTATGTTTTTGTAGTGCAATGGATGAAGCCATAAAGATTATCTCATACATGTGTCAAAAATAATCAACTAACATTGGATGGGTGTCACCTTGGGTACATCAAACAATTGGAAAAAAACAATCATTCATTTTGTTTGCAATGTTAAATTGAA
>Ga0116227_10006292_pt1 | contig 24185 bp, 20 predicted proteins | sample S1TSphgellanicum_FD_89693 | JGI IMG/M metagenome (GOLD analysis project Ga0116227, IMG submission 89693) | Host-associated microbial communities from peat moss isolated from Minnesota, USA - S1T2_Fb - Sphagnum magellanicum MG | ecosystem: Host-associated > Plants > Peat moss > Unclassified... | reverse complement strand
GCGATCAGATTGGAAAATCCCATGCCTACGTAGGTGTCCCAGCGAATGCGCCGCATCTGGCGGCGCGCGACGTCTGCCGTATGCGGCAGCGTGATCACCGATCCATCGCGCGCATTCACGGCACGCAGATCCTCCATTTCCTGGGCGGCTTGCCAGAAAAAGAGATAAGGGCTGATGGTGGTGCCGAACACGGCAACGATGATGGTGATGGTGTCGTGGTCAAGCTTCAGTTGCGGAATCACCAGCTCGCGCACCACCGCGAGCCATTGAACGTTGATGGTGAAGATGACCGCGACATAGGACAGCAGCGCCAAGGTGAGCCACTTCAAGTAGCGGACATAGGTGTCGTAGCGCAGATACACTTGCAGCACCAGGCACAAGGTACCGAAGCAGACCGAATACAGATGCGCGGAGCCGCCGATCAGCAGGCACAGCGCCTCGCCCATGGCGGCAATGTCAGCGGCAATGTTGATGGTGTTGGCGATCAGCAAGAGCCCGACGATACCGTAGAGCACGGGACGGGGGAAAATTGCCTTGACGTTCGCGGCAAGCCCGCGTCCGGTGATGAAGCCTAGGCGCGCGCTGACCATTTGAATGCCTACCATCAATGGATAGGTGAACAACACCGTCCACAGCATGCTGTAGCCGAATTGCGCGCCGGCTTGAGAATAGGTCGCGATGCCGCTCGGGTCATCATCGGCCGCGCCGGTAATCAACCCGGGACCCAGCTGCTTGACCTTGGGGTTATCCGCCAATGTCTTGATCAGTCTTTCCATCGTCCATCTCCGCTGGAGGGACGACCTGTCAATTGCGGCCTCCCGTTCTGGATCAGGCCGTCAGTGCCGCCTTGGCCTTCGCCACTTCGGCAATCACCTCATCCGCCACGTTGCGCGGTACCGGCTCATAGTGCGAGAACTCCATGGTGTACGAGGCTCGGCCGCTCGTCATACCGCGCAATTGCCCGATATACCCAAACATCTCCGACAACGGCACGATGGCCACGACCGCGATGTTGGTACCGCGTTCCAACTGATCTTGGATCGAGCCGCGGCGGCGATTGATATCACCGATCACATCGCCCAGATAATCGCCCGGAGTGACGGTTTCCACTTTCATCACCGGTTCCAGCAGGATGGGCGAGGCCTTGCGGATGCCCTCGCGGAACGCCGCCTTGGCGGCAATTTCGAAAGTCATGGCGTTTGAATCGACGTCGTGGAAGCTGCCGTCGATCAAGGTGGCTTTGAAATCCACGGTTGGGTAATGCGCCAGCACGCCATCTTCCTTCTGCACTCTCAAGCCCTTCTCCACCGAGGGCACGAACTCGCGCGGCACGGAACCGCCCACGGTCTCGTCCACGAACTGGAAACCGGCGCTTCGCTCGAGCGGCTCGAACACGATCCAAACTTCGGCGAACTGCCCGGAACCGCCGGTTTGCTTCTTGTGGATATACTGCTCGGTGACCTTCTTGGTGAAGGTTTCACGGTAGGCCACTTGCGGCTCGCCCATGGTTCCCTCGACGCCGAACTCCGTGCGCATGCGGTCCAGCGTGACTTCCAGGTGCAGCTCGCCCATGCCGCGCAGAATCGTCTGCCCGGTCTCGCGATCCGTTTCGAGGTGCAGCGAAGGATCGGCGCGCACCATCTTGCCCAGGGCGGCGTTGAATTTCTCCTGCTCGGGCTTGTTCTTGGCCTTCACCGAGACGCTGATCACCGGTTCAGGAAAGCGCATGCGCTCCAGTACCACCGGATTGGCGGCATCGCACAGCGTGTCGCCGGTTTCCGTATCGGCAAGCGAAACCAAGGCGATGATGTCGCCGGCGCGTGCCTCTTCGACGGGGTTGGCTTCCTTGGCGAACATTTCCACCATTCGGCCGATCTTCTCGCGCTTACCGCGGGTCGAATTTTGCACCGAGGCGCCCTTGGTCAACACGCCGGAATACACCCGGATGAAAGTCAGCGCACCATAGGCATCGTTGATGACTTTGAAAGCCAGGGCGGAGAACGGCTCCGCATCGGAAGTCTGGCGTTCGCCGATGGGTTCGCCGTCGGCGTCCACCGTCTTGATGGATGGGACGTCGGTCGGCGCGGGCAGATAGTCGACGACGGCGTCGAGCACTTGCTGGACGCCCTTGTTCTTGTAGGAGGAACCGCATAGCACCGGCGTGAACGCCGAATTCAAGGTGCCCTTGCGCAGGCACGCACGCAGGATGTCGCCCGAAGGAACGGTACCGTTCGTCAGGTACTCCTCCATGGCTGCATCGTCCTGCTCCAAACAGGTGTCCACCAACTCCGTACGGTACTTGGTCACATCGTTCAGGATGGCACGATCGCTCGGCGTGGTGATCTGCAGTTTGTCAGCAAGGTCCGCGGTGACTTCAAGAACCTTCCATTCGGCGTCCTTATCGTCCGACTCCCACACCAACGCCTTCATTTCGACCAAATCGATCATACCCTTGAAATTATCTTCGGAACCGATCGGCAATTGCACCGGCAGCGGGCGTGCGCCCAGGCGCTTCTTGATCATGTCGACGCAGCGCAGAAAATTCGCGCCGCTTCGATCCATCTTGTTGACGTAGCAAATACGCGGCACGCCGTAGTTGTCGGCCAGACGCCAGTTGGTCTCCGACTGCGGTTCAACGCCCGCCACGCCATCGAACACGACCACGGCGCCGTCGAGCACGCGCAGCGAACGATTTACCTCGATGGTGAAGTCGACGTGGCCCGGTGTGTCGATCAAATTGATTTTCTTGTCGCGCCAAAACGCCGACACCGCGGCGCTTTGAATCGTGATGCCGCGTTTCTGTTCCTGTTCGAGGTAGTCCGTGGTCGTCGAGGTTTTCAGATCCTTCGTATCATGAATATCGATGATGGTGTGCTTGCGCCCCGTGTAATAAAGGATGCGCTCCGTAGTCGTCGTTTTACCGGCGTCCACATGGGCGATGATGCCGATATTGCGAATATCAGCGAGGGGTGTTGTACGAGCCATGGCAAAAATTCCGTAGGTTTAGGGCCCCGAAGGCCGGCGTCAAAAGCCGCGTAGTTTGACACGGCATTCGGGTGGATGTCGAAAAAAAATCGAGCTGGTTAATGCGCGGCGCGCAAACTCTCCGCGGGGAGGCGCCCGGCGTGTCCACGCCGGGCGTCCTTTAGATCAACGCACGCTGTAGCCGCGGCCTTCCAGACAGGCGGCCTGGGCGCGCAGGTAATCGCTGCGTCGCGATACCGGCCCGGCCCCCGAACCCTGGCTGGGATCGAATCCGGATTGTCCCGCGGCCCAATGGTGACACTCGTACTTGTCTTTGCCCTGCTGCTCGTCGCTCTGGCCGTTCTTGGGGTAGGCGATCAATTCACCGCTCCCACCGCCGGCACCGGGCGCCGCCTGATTTTGGAGCCCCGGCGGTGGCGCCACCGTCTCGTACTGATTGACCGTCGCATTCCAGCGATAGTAGGTGTTGTCGGCATAGTAATAAGGAACGCCGCCCCACCAATAGGTCGAGTAGTAGTAAGGCAGGCTGGCGAAATACAGACCCAGCCCTAATCCGCCCAATCCCCAACCCCAGCCCCAGGGGCCGTAGTATCCGCCGTAACCGCGCCAGCCGTAGCCGCCGTGAAACCCACCGTAATAGTGCCCGCCGAAGCCACCATGGAAGCCCCCTACGTGGCCCACTGCGCGCTGCGCGAAAACCGGCGCACTGCCGGCGAATAAAAGACATCCGCACAGTGCCAGCGACAAGGCGCGGAATTTAGTGAGGCTTTGCATAACTTCACCCTCGAGGTTTTAGATCAATGGCCCTAAGATCGCGTTATATAAGACTGCAATTGCTTGCTGCAGTTCACTGCACTGCTAATATGAGACCGAGGACTAAAATAACAAATGGCAATTTTCGGCGCCTATGACGCCACCTCCGGGGGACGGCTTTTTCAGTCACGGAGATGCAATGCAAAATGATCAATCCACACCCCCGGTAAGCCGCCGCGAACTGCTGCGCATGATCGGCGTCACAGCCGGAAGTGCGGCCATGTATCAAGCCATGAGCAGCCTAGGATTGGCAGCCGAGTCACCCTATAAAGGGCCGGTCGACTTACAGGGCGCGCCCCGTGGCGCCTCCATACTCATCCTCGGCGCGGGCATGGCGGGCATGACGGCCGCCTACGAACTGCGCAACGCTGGATATAAGGTCCAAGTGCTGGAATACAACGGCCGCGCGGGCGGCAGAAATTGGAGCCTGCGCGGCGGCGACGTTTACACTGAATTGGGCGGCGCCACCCAACAATGCGGATTCGACCAGGACCTGTACATCAATCCCGGCCCGTGGCGCATCCCCTACCATCACGCCGGGATGATGCACTACGCGAAGACGCTCAAAGTGCCGCTCGAGCCGTTCTTCCAGGTGAACTACAACGCTTATTTGCACAGCACTAAAGCCTTTGGCGGCAAACCTCAGCGCTACCGGCACATCAAGGCGGATTACCAAGGTCACGTCGCCGAACTGCTCGCCAAGGCGACCCGCACGCAGGGACTTGACGCCAAGGTCACCCAAGAAGATCAAGAGGTCCTGCTCGAGTCACTTCGTCAATGGGGGGCGCTCGACAAGAATTACGCGTATGTGGCCAGCGATGCGGGCAGCGATCGGCGCGGCTACAAGAAAAACCCTGGCGGGGGACTGACGGCGCGTCCCATTCCCTCCGAGCCGGTGGCCTTGAGCGACATTCTCAAGTCCGGTCTGTGGCAAGGCATCCCCAATGGGGACACCTTCGATATGCAAACGGCCCTGTTTCAACCTGTGGGTGGCATGGGAAGGATTGGCGAGGCCTTCGGCCGCGAACTCGGGCCGTTGATTCAATACAACGCCAAGGTCGTCGACATCTCGCAAGATGCCACCGGCGTCACGGTCAGCTATGTCGACAGCCGCACCTTGGGAGCCAGGCAGACGGCACGTGCGGACTGGTGTCTGTGCACCATCCCATTGCCGGTGTTGGCGCAGATCCCCTTGAACGTAGGACCGCGACTGGCCGCGGCGATTGCCGCGGTGCCCTATGCCTCAGCCATCAAAGTGGGATTGCAGTTCAAACGCCGCTTTTGGGAGGAGGATGAACAGATCTTCGGCGGCATCACCTACACCGACTTGCCGATCACCAATATCGGGTATCCCAATTCGGGATTCCAGAGCGGTGGCAAGGGCGTGCTGCTGGGCGCCTACATCTGGGGCTTGAATGCCATGGAATTCACCGCCATGCCTCCGGAAGAGCGCGTGCGCAAGGTGCTCGACTACGGCAGTCAGATACATCCGCAGTATCACCAGGAGTTCGAAAACGGCATTGCCGTGGCCTGGCATCGTTCACCGTTCACCATGGGCTGCTTCGGTATGTGGAGCGATTCGAGTCGCGCCAAGCATTACGATGATCTTTGCGCCATCGATGGGCGCGTCGCCTTGGCCGGCGAACATGCGTCGTTCCTGGGCGGCTGGCAAGAAGGCGCTGTCACCTCGTCACTGGATGCGATCGGCCGCTTGCATGCTCGCGCCGTTCAACAGGGGGCGCAGGCATGAGGGCACAGTTCGCGTGGTGGACGGCCATAACCTTCGTTGGCATGGGGGCTCTTGCCTATGCCGACGACTCATCATTCACCTCAACGGCCGGCGTGGGCCCGTTGAACGGCCAGCAAATCTACGAGCACATTTGTCAGGGCTGCCACATGCCGGGCGCGCAAGGCGCTGCCGGCGCTGGTTTCTATCCAAAACTCGCCGGCGACAAGAAACTGATCTCTTGGGAATACGTGGCCCTCACGGTGCTGAATGGCAAGAACGGCATGCCGCCTTTTGGCCTCCCCGCGGACCAAGTGCTGCAACTGCGGACGGCGCACTTGAGCGATCAGCAAGTAGCCGATGTGGTCAACTATGTACGCAGTCACTTCGACAATAAGTACCCCGCGACGGTGACGGCGAAACAAGTAGCTGCCTTGCCTCACCCCGAGAGCGCGGCGGGCCCCTTTTAGGCCAGATGTTTGACTGCCGGCCGTCCGCCTATGGACGGCCGAGCAAACCGATGGCGATTTCGTCACGGATGCGCAAAATAGGCCGCAAAACGCAGGCCTCGTCTGAAAATTCTGGAACCGCGTCGCGGTAAAAAGCGCTGGCTGCGACGAAGATCGCCCCCTTGCGCATAGCAGCAAAACCTAGCCGCTTGAAAAACAATGTCAAACGACCTGCCTAGTGTTTCCGAGCGTTTACTGCGCACGCGCCTGACGTTGGCCGTTGCACTCAGTTACACCATTGACGGTTTGATTCTCACCGGATTCGCCATCATCGGAGTGATTGGCTTCGAGGTGCCGCTGCTGTACACCGCCGCGGGCCTTTGCGCGACGCTGATCTTTGCGCTGCTGCGTCTATGGGGCCAAAAGCGCATGTTTCGCGACCGCGAATTTGCGCTGTCCCAGGTCATCGTCGCCAGTGCCATCGTGCTCAGTTTCGCTGCCGTCACACCCCAGGTGGCCTTTTATTTCTTCACCGTGCTGTTCGTGGTCTTCGGCTGCGGCAGCTTGGGACTATCGGGCCGCCAGTCCGCCATCGCCTGGGTCGCCGTGACCATCGCGGGCGCCTTGACGATGTCTGCCGTGCAGGCACGCATCGTCATTCCGCAGCAATCCACGGCGGAGCGCACGCTGGTGTTGCTGTGTTTCATCGCGACGTTGGGGCGCTGCATACTGCTCGGCAGCTTGGCCCGTACCTTGCGGCTGCGCCTGCAAGATCGCCGTCGGCAGCTGCACGATTCGGTGCGACTGTTGGAGGAGCGCGACCGGTCGCTCGCGCAAGTCAATCTGGAGTTGAAACGCCAGGCTACGCACGATGCGCTGACCGGCATTGCCAATCGAGTGTTGTTCGTCGAACAATTGCAGCGCGCCGTCAGCGAGCATGAGCCCTTCGCCGTTTGCGTCCTCGATCTCGATCGCTTCAAGATCATCAATGACTCATTGGGCCACGGCGCGGGTGATGCGCTGCTCAAACATGTGTCGCAGCGTCTGCTCAACGTTGCGCGCCTCTCGGACAGCGTGGCACGGGCGGGGGGAGATGAATTTCTGCTGCTGTTGCGCGGCGTGAACTGCGTCGAGGAAATCGAGATCTTGATTGCGCGCTGGATGCTGGCGTTGGCGCAACCTTACGATGTCACCGGACTGGAGTTGCATGTCAATCCGAGCATCGGCATTGCGCACTACCCCAAGGATGGTGCAAGCGCCGAGGAACTGCTGGCGCGCGCCGACGAGGCGATGTACTACGCCAAACGCACCGGACGCAACACGTTCCGATTCTTCGATTCAAGCGTCATGGGTTTCTCGCGCGAACGGCTCGAGATCGAGGCGGAACTGCGCAGTGCGCTGGCCAAGGGTCAACTGGTTCTGCACTATCAACCCAAGATTGACATTTCAACGGGCGAAATGCGCAGCGTCGAGGCTCTGATCCGCTGGAACCATCCGACGCGCGGCGCCGTGCTTCCGGGCGAGTTCATTCCGGTGGCCGAGGAAAGTGGCCTGATCCTGGCGATCGGGGACTGGGTGATTCGCGAGGCCTGCAAGCAGGCGCGCGAATGGCAGCAGCGCAAGCTGCCGCCTTTGCGGGTGGCCGTCAACGTATCGCCGCTGCAATTCCGGCAGGCGAATTTCGTGAAGAAGATCAGCGCGGCGCTCAAAGAGTTCTCGCTCGACGCCACCTTCCTCGAGATTGAATTGACCGAGGCCACGCTGATGAGCAATGCCGAAACCTCGGTCAACCTGCTGAACGAACTGAGTGAACTCGGCGTGGTGGTCGCAGTCGACGACTTCGGCACCGGCTATTCAAGCATGAGTTACTTGCAGCGCTTTCCCATCGACAAACTGAAGATAGACCGCAGTTTCATCAGCGATGTGGCATCGAACACCGGCGACGCCTCGATCGTGCGCGCCATCATCTCGCTGGCCCACGGACTGCGCCTCAAGGTCATTGCGGAGGGCGTGGAATCGGAAGAGCAACTGGGAATCCTGCGCCGCATGGGTTGCGATCAGTACCAAGGCTTCTATCGCAGCGCGGCCGTTCCGCCTGCCGATATCGAACGCTTCGCGCGCCGCGATCAGATCCTGCAGCCGCACTTGGAGAACGATATCGATCGCACCCAGAGCAAGTTGTTTCGGCTGCGCGAAGCGTAAGGACGTAGAATTGGCGCCATGAGCGTGCCAGCTGAATCTGCGCCCATTTTTTGGGAGACCCGCAAGGGCGGACTGCTATTGGCGAGCCTGGGCGCGGTGGCATTCTCCGGCAAGGCCATCATCATCAAGTTGGCCTACCGTTACGGGGTCGATGCCGTCACCCTCATCATGTATCGGATGCTGTTCGCCCTCCCCCTGTTCCTGCTGCTGGCCTGGCATGCGGGCCGCGGTAGGCGTTCACTCACTTGGCGCGATTGGCGCACTGTCTTGGGTCTCGGATTCTGCGGCTACTATCTGGCGAGCTTCCTCGATTTCGCGGGTCTTGCGTACGTAAGCGCGAGCTTGGAACGCTTGATCCTGTATTTGAATCCAACCATCGTACTGCTGATGGGCGTGGTGTTCTTTCGGCAACGCGTGACGCGCGAGCAACTCGCCGCGCTGGCCGTCAGCTATGGCGGCGTCCTGTGCGTATTTGGCCGCGAAGCCTCATTGGCCGGTAGCAATGTTGCGCTCGGCACCGCATTGGTATTTGCGAGCGCCGTCAGTTACGCGGTGTATTTGGTTTACAGCGGCGAGGAGGTCGGGCGATTGGGCGCGCTGCGTCTGACCGGCCTTGCGACCTCGGTTGCCTGTGTCATTTGCATTGCCCAGTTTTTTCTATTGCGGCCGGTGTCGGCGATGGCCGTGGCGCCTCAGGTGATTTCGCTGTCCATCCTCAATGCCACCGTGTGCACATTTGCACCCGTGGTGATGGTCATGATGGCGATCGAGCGTATCGGGGCCACGCTCACGGCACAAGCCGGCACGGTCGGGCCGCTGTCCACCGTCCTCATGGCAATCCTCATCCTCGGCGAACCCTTCACGCTGTGGGCGGCAGCAGGCACCGCACTGGTATTGGCAGGCATCTGGCTGCTCACCCGCAATCCCTCATGAAAGGCATGCACGGCTGGCACGAGCATGTGCCCGAGGAAGCGATCGGCGGCCTTGTCATCGTGCATGGTATCGCCGAACACGCCAGCCGCTATCGACCCATCCTCCCGGTGCTTGGGCGACAACGGATCGCGTGTTTTGCCTACGATCAGCGTGGCCACGGGCATCACCCGGGGAGGCGAACCGATATCGAAGACTTCGCGCACTTCGCGACGGATCTGGAACAGGTCGGTCAGGCGCTGCGCCTAAGATTTCCGGCCATGCCATTGTTCGTGTGGGGGCATAGCATGGGTTCGGTCATCGTCACCTTGGCGGCGATCGATCGTTTGAGGTGGGCCAGCGGCATCATCACCACGGGACACGCGCTCCACGCTCTGCCGAAACTCGACGGCGTCACGGGAGCGGCTATCAAGTTGGCGGCAAGACTGGCGCCGCGCGCGCGTATCAGCTTGGGCGTCGACGGCACCAAACTTACGCAGGTCGAGGAGGCGCAACGCGAGCACATGGAGGATCCCTTGGTACCGCGCAGTGCCAGCCTGCGATTGCTGGCGGGCTTTGCCGCCGCTTGCGCGACCTGCGCACGAAGTTTGCCCGCCATTGACCATCCCTGGTTGGCCGTCCATGGCGAGGCGGATACGGTTTGCCCGCCGAGTGGCTCCAGCACCCTGGTTGCGCAACTCGGCTCCGCCGACAAAACCTTGGTGACCTATCCAGGCTTGCTGCACGAGGTGCACAACGAAAATGAAGCCGCGCGCACCGAGTTATTCGCGCTGTTGAGTCGGTGGATAGGCGCGCGCGCAGGATACTCGCTAAAGTCTTTTGCGTAGGCAGCAGCCGGCCTTACACTGACGCCTCGATCGCCAACATCATTCACCGGGAGTCATCGAATGCGTCCGTCGCCATTGCCTGCCTTGTTCCTGGCCGCCGTTCTGGGAACCTCGGTTCTGGGAACTACCGTTCCGGGCGCATCGGCGGCGTGGGCCGCCGGCCATGAGTTGCCGACTGCCAAGCCCGACAGCGTCGGGATGTCCGCCGAACGGCTGGCCAAGCTCAATGCCGCGATGAAATCCTTGGTCGATCAGGGTCGGCTGGCGGGCACGGTCACGATGGTATCGCGCCACGGCAAGGTGGTGGAATTCGACGCCAACGGCAAGCGCGATATTGCGGCGAACGCCGCCATGCAAAAGGACAGCATTTTCCGGATTTATTCCATGACCAAGCCGATCACCGGCGTGGCCATGATGATGCTGTTCGAGGACGGCAAATGGCAGCTGAATGATCCGGTGTCCAAATATATTCCGGAGTTTGCGGGACTCAAGGTGTACGGAACCGACGCCATGAATAACGTGGTGATGAAGGAGCAGAATCACCCCGTGACCATGCGTGAGCTGATGTCCCACAGCGGCGGCTTTACTTATGGCTTCTTCAGCAATACCCCGGTCGACAAGCTGCAGCGCGAGGCCGATGCCTACGACATCAACATTACTTTGGACGAATTCATCAAGCGGATGGCAAAACTGCCCCTCAACGCCCAGCCAGGAACCGAATGGCATTACAGCGTCTCGGTCGACATCCAAGGCTACATCGTGCAGAAACTGTCGGGCATGCCCTTCGAGGAGTATCTCGAGAAGAAAATCTTCAAGCCGCTGGGCATGATCGATACGGGATTCTATGTGCCGGCGGAGAAGCTCGGTCGATTGGCGGAATTTTACAGCTATGACAAGGACGGCAAATTAGTGGTGGTCGGACCCAAAGAGGGATTGAACCACGATTTCTCGGCGAAGCCGGCGTTCGCCTCGGGCGGCGGCGGGTTGGTTTCCACGGCCACGGACTACATGCGTTTCTGCGAGATGTTGCGCAATGGAGGCGAGTTGGACGGCGTACGTCTATTGTCGCCCAAGACCGTCGAACTCATGCACACCAACATGCTGCCGCCAGGTTTGAACGTATTCGGCTTGGATGCGGGGTTCGGTTTGGATTTTGCGATCTACACCAATCCGGTGGCTGCCGGGGGCTACTACGGCAAGGACACGTATTGGTGGGGCGGCGCTGCGGGCACCTGGTTCTGGATCGATCCGGTCAATGATTTGATCGTCATCGGCATGATCCAACAGGTGGCTGGAACCGGCGCCTCGGCGACGGAGGCTCTACCCGACGTGCGCGGGTTGTCGCGCGCGTTGACGTATCAGGCAGTGATCAAATGAGGCCGCGTCGGCCCTCTCAGCATTATTTCAAGCGGTACGTCCGCGCGCCGCGATCTCAACGTGCTGTCGCGTCGGAGCCAGCGCGGCAATCAATGCCTCGAGGGCCCGCTGCGGGTTTGCAGTCCCGCACATGAAAATATCCACGGCCGCGAAAGCGGATTCCGGCCAGGTGTGAATCGAAATATGCGATTCCGCCAACAGCACCACACCGGTGATGCCGTCGGAATCGCCGAAGCTGTGAAAATGGCTGCCGATCACTGTCGCGCCCGCCAGCTCGGCTGCGCGGCGCAACAGCTCCTCGAGTTTGGCGCCGTCGCGCAACTGTTGGGATGAGACTCCGTAAAGATCCGCCAAGATATGGCTGCCGATCATGCCCGGCGCTGTTTTCACTTATGCCCGCCGCCGCCGCCGCTGGCCCAGCCGCCACCGCTGTAGCCAGGGCCCGAACTCCACGAGTGCCATGAATTCCCCGTCCCCTGCCCGCCTGCCGCCCGCCGGGCGAGCGCCGACCAGCTCGCTACCGAGCACAGCAGCGAGACGATCACTGCATAAACCAGAAATTTGTTTCTCATTGGCCGTTGGCATCCAGTCGGTCGAGGAAATATGCCGGCAAGTAGATGCCCGCGGCGGCCAGCAGCGCATAGGGTAGAACGCTGGAGGTGACGAATAACAGCGGGATTGCATTGACCAACGCCAACCCAATCAAAATCTTGCGTGCCAGATCGGTGTACGCCGGATGCGGCGCCACGTCGGCATGCACATGGCCACCGAACCATGCACGCACTTGATCGAGCGGAGCTGGCTGGGAGCGTGACCAGGTCAGTTCCTGAGGGGTCGACTCGGCGGCCAGCCGCGTAAGGCCGCCGCTGAATTCGTTCACCTGAGTCACATCCCCGACGCTCACCCGCCAATTGAACGAGCCTGCGGCGAACACCACGCGGGCGGCATAGGCGGCGCTTTGATTGAAGCGCACGCCGTCGAGGTTCGCGTGCCCCGCGCCATCCCATGCAGGCCACCGATCCAGCACTTCGGCCCGCTGCCATCCTTCGCTGGTTTCGATCAGCCAGATGAATTTCTGTTGCGGCGAATACAGCAGGTATTCGCTCCATTCGGACCCATCGTCGCTTTCCGAGCGGCGCATGGCGCCGATAATCGTATAGCGCTTACCGCTGATCATCGCCTCGGAGCCCAGCGCCAAGGTGAAGCGCACTGCGTCGGCGGCAGACCCGGCCGCCAGCACTTCGGCCGTAGGGCCGGACGTATCGACTTCTGCGTGACAGCTCGGACAGACAATGTGCACGGTGATGCCCGCCACGCAACTGACGGGCGCGCCGCAGGACGGACAGGCGAGCGCACTCACCTTGCCGTGGAAGCGGCCGGCAGCATCCTTGATCTGGTCGGGGTCCCTCAACAGTTGCGGCTTCAGATCAGCGAGCTGCACCGCCTGTCCGATGAACACCTTGGGCGGGCCCGCTTCGGAATAATCCAGGCTCAAGAATCGATCGGCAGAGCGGAAGTCGGCCACTTTCGCAACCCATCCCTGGCCCACTTTGAAAGGCAATTCGCCTTGGCCCGCGATGCACTGGGCGGTTCTCGCATCCGCAGTGGCATACACCTGGCCGGACAAGCTCATGACGTGACCCGGCACCAGCTTCTCGAACAGCGGCAACGCCACGTCGGTCGACTTGGCAAATGTCATGGTGTACTGGCCGGACGCATCGGACAGCCAGCCATTGCTGCCATCATCGAACAAGGCATACCACTCATTCCAATAGCCATCGGCATACTTGAGCTGGATACGCCCGATCAGAGAAAAGCCGCGTTGAGCGAATTGGCCGGAGGTGCCGATTTGCAGCGGGGAATAGTCTTCGAGGACCTCCGACATCTTGCCTAAGTTGCGAACCGAATCCGCGTCCTTCAGCAGCGTGGTCTTGCAAAATTCGCACACGGCCATGACCGAAGCGGCCGACTTGAACTGCACCGGCGCCCCGCATCCGGGACAGCTGACTTGCTGCATCCCGTTCTTCCCTTTAAGGCTAGCCCACCAGCCTCTTCAGAACCTCGGCTTTGGCGGTTTCGAAGTCGCTGGTCGAGATCAGCCCTTTATCCAACAGATTCTTCAATTGACCGAGCCGCGCCTCGGGATCCGGGGCTCCCGACGCTGCCTCGACGGCGGTCGGCGGCGCAGAGGGTCTTTGTGCAGCGGCCAGCCCTTGAGCCATGGTCTGACCTAAAACCAAGCCGGCGGACAAACTGGCGCCCACGCCCGCCATACCTCCTTCGTTCTGTGCCGCCAACGGCACCGCATTGGCCACCTGATACTGCGTGTACTTGTTCAGATCTCCCAGCATGCCCATCGATATCCGCTTATCGAGCGCTTCCTGTAAATCCTCGGGCAAATTGATGCTGGTGACGTTAAACACGTCCAAGGCCAATCCATAATTGGCGAACGCGGTTTGAATCGCCGCCTTCACCTCATTGGCCATCAGAGTCTGATTGGCCGCCATATCCAGGAACGGCTTGGTGGAGGCACCCAGCGAGCTCGCCATCGTCGAAACGATGATGCCGCGCAGCTGCTCTTCCACATCATCGCGGGTGTACACCGCGCGCGTGCCGCTGATGCCGGTGAAGAACTTGCGCGCATCGGCAACGGCATAGGAATACATGCCAAACGCTCGCAACCGCACCATGCCGAAATCCGCATCGCGCAGGCTGATGGCCTGGGGGGTGCCCCACTTGCGGCCCGTTTGAAAGCGCGTGCTGAAGAAGTACACGTCGGATTTGAAGGGCGACTCGAACAGCTTGTCCCAATTCTTGAGGTAGGTGAGCACCGGCAGGGTCTGGGTCGTCAATTTGTAAATGCCCGGCCCGAATACATCCGCGATCTTGCCTTCGTTGACGAACACCGCAACCTGCGACTCGCGCACGGTCAGGCTACCACCATATTGAATCTCGAAGTCCTGCATCGGGTAACGCCACGCCAACACGCCATCGGTGTCCTCGTTCCACTGCAGGATGTCGATGAATTGTTTCTTGATGAATGATCCGAGGCTCATGGCAATCTCCGTGTAGAAGAGTACTTACGACAACGCGCCCGCACTGAGCGCGCCGACCGATATGGAGATCGATGCCAGCAAGACGCCAAATGCGACATTGTTGCCCTCGATCTGCTGTTTTGACATGTGCAATAGATGAGAAACCAGAATGTAGGTCACGAGTTGAACGCCTGCCGCGACCACCGACCAGACGATGAATGAGCCCAGAGCGTCGGTATGCAGCAGGGCGGAAGACACGGTCATCGAAAAGCCGACCATGGCTCCGCCCAAGGTGAGTGCAGCGGCGACATTGCCTTGACGAATGAGTTTCAATTCGTCGAACGGCACCACCCAGGTATAGATCAGAAAAAAAACGAACAGCAACAAACCCGCGGTGACGAGGTGCAAGGCATAATTGATGATAATGTTAACGATGCCCTCCCTGCTGGCGAGTCCAGCCTCCGCGATTCCCTGTGTATGTTCGACCGTATTCTAATTATATCCGTTTTCTTTGTCGCCTCCTGCGGGCTGGCGTACGAATTGATTGCCGGCGCCCTGTCGAGCTACCTGCTGGGCGACTCGGTGCTGCAGTTCTCGACGGTCATCGGATGCTACCTGTTTGCGATGGGCGTCGGTGCCCATCTGTCGCGTTATGTTCGGGACGAGGACGTATTGGCCCGATTCGTCGATGTCGAACTCGCCATAGGGCTGATCGGCGGGGTGTCGGCGGCGTTGTTGTTTCTGGCCTTTGCCTGGTTGGCGGCACCGTTTCGGGCTTTGTTGTACGTGCTGGTGTTCCTGATCGGCGCTCTGATTGGAATGGAAATTCCCCTGGTGATGCGCGCCTTGCACGCGCGTCAAGCCCAATTTGCCGATCTGGTGAGCCGTGTGCTGACCTTCGACTATCTGGGCGCACTGGCCGTGGCACTGCTGTTTCCGATGGTGCTGGCGCCGCATCTGGGCCTGACTCGCACCGCTTTTCTGTTCGGCATGCTGAACGTGGCCGTGGCCCTGTGGACGATTCATACCTTTGGCGATGCGGTGGAACACTCCCGGCAACGCGTATTGCGCGCGGCCGTCGTACTGGTGGTGCTCGGAGCCGGGTTCATCGGCGCGGAGCGTTTGGTGTATTGGAGCGAGCGCGGCATGTATGGCGATGAAATCGTACACGCCATCACGACGCCCTACCAAAGGTTGGTGATCACCCGATGGAAGGACGATCTGCGGCTATACATCAATGGCAACTTGCAGTTCTCATCGCGCGATGAGCATCGCTACCACGAAGCCTTGGTGCATCCTGCCATGCAATCGCTGCCCTGGGCTCGTTCGGTTCTGATCCTGGGCGGCGGCGACGGATTGGCGCTGCGCGAAATACTGCGGTATCCCTCGGTGCAAAAAGTGACGCTGGTCGATCTGGACCCGGAAATGACGCGGCTGTTTTCCTCCTCGCCGCCGTTGACCGCACTGAATCACGACTCCTTCCACGACCCGCGCGTACATCTGATCAATGCCGATGCGGCGAGATGGATAGAGGCCAGCGAGGAGAGTTTCGACGTCGCCTTCGTCGATTTTCCCGACCCCTCGACCTTCGCCTTGGGAAAGCTCTACTCCGTGCCTTTTTATGCGCTGCTCAAGAAGCGTGTCGCGGCGCACGGCTTGGTCGTGGTACAGGCCACTTCGCCGTATTTCGCGCCGCATGCTTATTGGTCGATCGAAGCCACGTTGCGGGAAAGCGGATTCAAGACCTTTCCCTACCATACCTACGTCCCCTCGTTCGGCGAATGGGGATTCATCCTGGCGGGCGCCGAAACCGAATTTTCACCGCCGACCGAATACCGCTTGAGTTTGCGCTACCTGAACGCCGAGGTGACCCGCGAAATGTTCACCTTTCCGCCCGACATGCAGCGCATCGACGTGGAGGCCAATCATCTGAACTCCCAGGCGTTGGTTCGTTATTTCGACGAGGACTGGCATCGAGTGATCCGCTGATGCGGCGTCGGGAATTCGTGGCTGCGGCAGCGGCGCTCGCCGCCGGCGGTGGTGCGCTGTTCCTCGAACAACAGCGCATGCGATCCAGCGTCGAGTATCCGGGACGCGAGCAAGGGCATCGCCTGCGGGATTTATCCTCGCTGCCCGAGGTTACCGAGACGGTGGAGACCGATGTACTGATCGCCGGTTCCGGCATCGCCGGGCTCACTGCCGCATGGCAATTGAAAAAGCGCGGCATCAACGAGGTGCTGTTGGTGGGGGGACCTGAGTGGCATGGCAATGCCGCCGCCGGCCAGGACGGCGACTTGGTATTTCCCACGGGAGCGCATTATCTGCCGCTGCCGTCCATGGAGTCGCGACACGTGCGCGAAATGCTCGGCGAGTTCGGATTGCTGCAAGGTGACCCATACGCGCTGCGGCCGAGATTCGATGAGCGCTATCTGGTGCATGCCCCGGCCGAGCGGATCTTGTACCGCGGCAGTTGGCAGGAAGGATATCTGCCGGTCGAGGACGTGAGTGCGGAGGAACGCGCCGACCATGACAAGTTCTTCAAGATGGTCGATTGGTATACGAATGCCCGAGGCAACGATGGGCGGCGCGCCTTCGCGGTACCGTTGGAGATGTCCTCGGCCGACGACACATTTCGGCAGCTCGATCGCATCTCTTTCAATGCCTGGCTCAATTCAGCCGAGCTGAATGCTCCCACGCTGCGCTGGTACCTGAACTATTGCTGCCGGGATGACTACGGCCGCCACTACGATGAAGTGTCGGCTTGGGCGGGCCTGCATTATTTTTGTAGCCGCGACGGACAGGCTGCCAATGCCGAACGCGGTGCCGTGTTGACCTGGCCGCAGGGCCTCGAGGCGATGGCCGCTCGGCTAGAAGCCGCCGCGTCGTTGCAAGCAGCCTGGCGCTCCGCCAGCGTCGCGCGGCTGGAAATTATCGATGGCAGGGTCGAAGCACTGGTACTGGTGCCTCGCGCCACTGAGTGGCGACTGGTGCGGGTGAAAGCCCGGCAGGCGATTGCCGCGATACCGCTGTTCGTGCTGCAGCACGTTTTTGCGGGCCTATCCGGCTACGGATTCGTCAGCGCGCGGGACGTTCCTCACTATGCGCCTTGGTTGGTATCGAATTTCATCATGCGCGCATTTCCCGAGGAGCAAGCCGGCGCGGCGCTGGCATGGGATAACGTGATCTACAAGGAACCCGGCTTAGGATATGTCGTCTCGACGCATCAGGACATCCGCATGAGTCGGCCCGAGCGTACGGCCTTTACCGCTTACCACGCGCTGTCCGACTTCGAGCCCGATGCGGCACGCCGGTGGTTGGACCGCGCCACTGTCGCGGAGCTCACCCAGGCCGCCAGTCAGGACCTGCGGCTGGCGTACGGCTGGCGCTTGCCGCTGTGCGTGGAGAGGATCGCGGTCACGGTTCGCGGCCATGCCATGGCCGTGCCTGAGCCTGGATTCCTCTCCAATCCGGGTAGAAACGCGCTGCGCGACGCACGTGGACCGATCTTCTTCGCGCACTCCGACCTTTCGGGCCTGTCACTGTTCGAGGAGGCGTCCTGGTGGGGCTATCGAGCGGCGGTGCAGGCCGCGGCAGCGCGCCGCTAACCTTCTAGCCTCCAGCCACATTCGGATCGCGCCATGCGCGCTCGAACGGCAAGCGCCACGCATGCGGCGCGATCAGTTGGTGGATGGCATTCGGACCCCAGGAGCCCGGCGCATAGAAACGTACCGGCGGCGGACTCGCCAACAGAGGCGTCGATACTTCCCACAAGCGCTCTATTCCTTCCGCGGTCGTAAACAATGTGTGATCACCGCGCATCGCGTCGAGGATCAGCCGCTCATAAGCCTCCAGCACATCGCCGATATGGGTGGTGTCATGCATTGCAAACTGCATGCTCAATTTGTCGAGTCGCATGCCGGGACCGGGCCGCTTGCCGTAGAAGGATAGAGACATCTTCGCGGCGTCCGCCAGATCAAAGGTCAGATGATCCGGCCCTTGCGCGCTCACGCCAGAATCGGCGGGAAACATGCTTTTTGGCGGTTCTCGAAATGCGATGGAAATGATGCGTTGGCCATCCGCAAGACGCTTACCCGTGCGTAAATAAAAGGGCACGCCGGCCCAGCGCCAATTGTCGATATAGCACTTGAGCGCAATGAAGGTCTCGGTGTCCGAGTCTTTCGATACGCCCTCCTCCGCGCGATATCCCGTGTACTGACCGCGTACGACATCCGTAGGCTTGAGCGGCAGCATGCTGCGAAACACCTTGTTCTTCTCCTCGCTGATGGGTTTGGGCTCCAGCGAGGTGGGCGATTCCATCGCCATGAAACCGAGGATCTGGAACAGGTGAGTGACCACCATGTCCTTGTAGGCGCCGGTTTGCTCGTAAAAACCCACCCGCTTGCCGAGCGCCAGTGTTTCCGGCACATCGATCTGCACGTGATCGATGAAATTGCGATTCCAAATGGGTTCGAACAGTCCGTTGGCAAAGCGGAACGCCAAGATATTTTGTGCCGCTTCCTTGCCCAGAAAATGATCGATGCGAAATATTTGGTTCTCGTCGAATACCTCGTGCAGCCGGTTGTTCAAGGCGACGGCCGACTCCAGGTTGGTGCCGAAGGGCTTCTCCATGATGATGCGCGAGTGCTCCACCAATCCGGCCTCGCCGAGCAGCCGCACCGCCGATAGCGCGGCATTCGGCGGCACGCTCAGATAATGCAGACGGCGGCTCTGGCCGCCGAACGCAGTCTCCGCTTCCTCGACCGCCGCTTTGAGGGGTCCCGCACCGCCCGAGAGTGGCACGTAGCGCAGGTTGGCGGAAAACTCGTTCCAATCCGCCTCCTCGACCTTGCGCATCGAAAACTCGGTCAGCGCCTCGCGAGCCACCTTGCGAAAGCTCTCGGTATCCAGATCGTCCAGGGACACGCCGATGATGCGGCACCCGGGAATGAAGCCGGCAGCCACCAAATGAAACAAGCCCGGCAGCAGTTTGCGCTTGGCCAAATCACCGGTCGCACCGACCAGCACGACGACTTGAGGCGACTGAGGCCCACACCCGGAGGTACTTTTGCCATGAAAATCCTGTTGAATTCGCGCGAATGCTGCGCCTGCAGAACGGATAATACATTCAACCGGGCGTCGAGCAATCGATGACCGACATGAGATCGGCAATGCTGTCGATAACGACGTCGGCGCCCGCAGCCAACAGTAATTTCCCGGCGGACTCGAGCCGCTGCGAGCGCTCCCGCGCAGGCAGCGCCGCCAGCGCCTGTTGCGTGAGCCCGATGCCGTTGCCCGAAGCGCACACACCTACCGTGAAGCACCCCGCGTTGCGTCCCTCCGCGACACCGGATTCGGTGTCATCGACTTTGATCACCCGTTGCAACGGCCACACGCCCAACTCCGCGCAGGCCTTGTAGATCATGAGCGGTGTGGGCCGACCCATGTAAGTTTCACCCGAACAAACCAAATGGTCGGGGACGTACCCCTGTTGCGCCGCTTCCCGCAGCACCGGTTGCATCATGTCGCGCGTGTAGCCGGTGGACGAGGCAATCTTCAATCCCTGCCGGCGCAATGCTTCGATCGCCGACTGAGCACCGTCGATCAAGCGCGCAGCCCGAAATGCCTGATCGCGCATCAGCGGACCGAGATCGCGCATCAATTCGGCCACATCCGCATCGCCGGGCGCCGCTCCGCGCGCTGCGTGCCAAGCCGCAGCGACCTGCGGATCCGCCAACATCGCCCGTACATGGTCCTCCTTGGCCTTGCCCATATCGCGCCGCGCTTGGGTGTCGCTGATGGTAACACCGCGGCTTGCGAACGCTTCGCGCAAGGCAATCAGGGGCGCCTGGCATCCGAAGTCGACCACCGTCCCTGCCCAGTCGAGCACCACCATATCGAATCGATCGCGGATCGGCATCAAGCGCTACTCCGAGGAAACAAATCGTTGATGACTTCCTCGCCGAGCGCGAATCCGGTTGACGCCCCGGAGCCGCCCGTCACCATGGCCAGTCGGACCCGCGGCGCCGGCGTGTCCATGAACATGGTGCGATCCGAGGCTGCAGAATAGGTGCCGGTCCAGCGCTCGATGACGCCGGGCGCCACCCGCCCGGTGGCCGCCGCAAACTCCTCGAGTATCAGCTCATCGACCCTGGCATCGGACGAGAAATCAGGCGTCGCCGCGTAGTGATGGCTGTCCCCCACCACCAAACTGCCATCGGCGCTCTGCACGATGATGAGATGGATTCCATTGGCCAAGTGTTCGCGTTGTTCCTGCTCGAGCCGCGCGCGCAACGACGCGGCCGCGGGCAAAGCAGCGTAGCCGGCATAGCGAACCAGGCCAAGATCCGACATCAGTGCGCTTGGCAGACGAGCTCCAGGATGCGCGAGGCGCAGCATTTGCAGCTTGCAACGGGTGACGCCGTAAGCGGCGATTCGTTGCGCATACAATCCGATCAGATCGTCTCCCGGACACACCGCCGTCGCTTCCGCGTGTACCACGCCGCGTGTGGTGACAAGGTGCGGGGGCTCGACGCTCAAGACGGCGGTTTCACGCATGAAGGTCACACCGTATCGTTCGTGCAGCCATGCGGCAATCTTTGGGATGGCTTCGCGCGACTCCACGCGTACGTCAACTGAGCTGACCAGCATGGCTTGAATATCGGCGCAGACGAAACTGCCCCCCCGCTTCGCGGCCGCCGCACGATTCAGCAGCTCGCAGCCCTCAGCCATCTCCGTTTCCATGAAGGCTTCGAGCACGGACACGCCCTCCGCGCGGCGCGTCGTCATCCACAGACCGTGCTGCAAGATGGGAATCTTCGCTTGCTCAGCAACTTCCTTCCAGATGGCGCAAGCACGGCGCGCTCGACGGTACGGCTCCCCTCGCTCCTGGCCGGTCACCGTGACAAAGCCGAAGTTTCGCACCGATGCGCCATTGGCCTGTGCGTCACGGTCGATCACGACCACTCGCAAACCGCGTAACGCGGCGGCCCGGGCGCATGATAGGCCGACGATGCCCGCGCCGACGACCGCCAAGTCAAATAGCCCGTTTGAGAGCACTGGAGACGCTATGATTTTCTCTGCCAAAAAAACGACGCTTCGAAGAAATATTCCACCAATATGACGCCGTGATGGCGTAGGCGTCGAGTCGAAGCTAAAAGTCTGAGCGACATGATTTTCCGGTACTCTTCTGCGTCATGCGAAAACTCACCGCCACGCTTGAAAGGGCTAACCCGGCGCTGTTCACCGCGTTCGCCGGTCTTGCCGGGTTTGCCGCCTATTTTTCGATGTATGCCTTTCGCAAACCATTTTCAGTGGCTATTTTTGGTGCGGTACCGGGCTGGCATTTCCTGCTCGACTATAAGATTGCGTTGGTTCTTGCCCAAGTCGCCGGTTATGCGTTGTCGAAGCTGATCGGCGTGAAGCTCATTGCGGAGTTCGACCACGCCAAACGCGCCGGCGCGATCCTCAAGTTGATCCTGCTATCCTGGGTGGCATTGGTGCTGTCTGCGCTTGTGCCTGCACCCTGGAGTGTGCTTGCCAGGTTCTTGAACGGCCTGCCTCTCGGCATGATTTGGGGCCTGGTATTCGGTTTCATGGAAGGCCGCCGCACCTCCGAGGTATTGGGAGCCATACTCTGTGCGAGCTTCATCGTATCTTCAGGCGCGGTCAAATCGGTCGGCAAGCTGCTGATGGACGCCTGGCACGTGAGCCCGTTCTGGATGCCGGCCGTCACGGGGTCGATCTTCTTTCCGCTGTTGGCGGTTTCGGTCTGGGGTTTGTCAATCCTGCCTCCGCCGAACGCGGGCGACGAGTCAGCCCGCGTGCGCCGCGCGCCGATGGATGCGGCGGCACGCGCGAGCTTCCTCGGCCGCTACGGCAGCGGCATCGCACTGCTCGTCATTTGCTACGTCATGACGACTGCGATCAGGGATTTCCGCGATAATTTTGCCGCCGAACTCTGGACGGCACTCGGGTTTGGGCGCGAAGCGGCTGTCTACACCGCGAGCGAACTGCCGGTTGCCGTGTTGTCCCTGACGGTACTCGGCGTCATCATCGTGGTGCGCGACAACGTGCGCGCACTGCTGATGATTCATGGGGTGGTGGCCGCGGGGTTGGTGCTGCTGGGTGCATCGACACTGGCCTTTCAGGCCGGACTGCTGTCGCCGCTGATGTGGATGATATCGAGCGGGGCAGGTCTGTACATGGCCTATGTGCCCTTCAATGCCATGCTCTTCGATCGGTTGATCGCCGTTAGCGGCACCGTCGGCACGGCCGGGTTCTTGATTTATATCGCCGATGCTTCCGGGTATCTCGGCAGCTGCGCGCTGCTCGTATGGCGCAATTTCGGTTTGGTGCAGCTTAACTGGCTGCAAGTATTCACAGCCGCCGCCTATGCCACCAGCATACTCGGCACCGCACTTGTGGTGCTGTCTGGAATATTTTTTCATGCACGTCAGCGTCGCCGCTCATCGGGATCTGAGGATGAAAACTCGCCCGCACACGCGCTTTAGTCCTGGTAAGTTACCAGCGCGTCTCCTAGAGCAACCTTCAACGGCTCGAGCCAGGGACTGAAGTTCCTCCACTGGTCAAGTCCTTCGCGAAAGATCGGTCGTCGAACCTGTTCGGAGCTCGCGGTGCGCACGCTGCGCGAAGTCCTGTGAAATTCCACGCACGCCGGCTCGAATTCCAGACCGCAGAAGTCGAGAATACGCCTGACGCTCGGCTCGAGGCTATCCACCACGGTCTCGTGCTGCACTCGCAGCACTCTTCCAGGCAGTGTCTGCTCCCAATGACGCATCAGTTTGAGGTAGGTCCGATAATAGCGGGCAATGTCCTCGATGCTGTAACTGAATTCCTGGCCGTTCGCGAACAGCTGCTTCAAGTTGCTGAAACAGCAGGCCATGGGCTCACGCCGAGCATCGATGATTTTCGCGTTGGGCAGAATCAGATGAATCAGCCCAATGTGCCGAAAGTTGTTCGGCATCTTATCGATGAAGAATGGCTTGCCGCCCGCACGGTAAATCCGGGTGTCGGCCAGATATCTTTCGCCGAACCTCCTGAAATCCTCCGCGGTCAATTCCTCCAGCACGCCAGGGTATCGCGGATTGTCCAAATCGGGGGCGCGGCCTTGTAATTCGAGCACGAAGTGCTGAATGTTAGAGAGTTCCTGAGTACCTTCCACCCTTGAGTGGGAGGCGAGAATTTGCTCTACCAGGGTCGAGCCGGAGCGCGGCAAGCCCAAGATGAAGATGGGGTCTGCATCAGCGACGCCGCTGCCGCGGCGGGCGTTGAAAAACTCTTGCGTACACACTTCGATCTGCTTACGCGTGTTGTTTTCGAGTATTTCCGGGCGATAGCGACTTTCCGAACGTTTCAGGGCATTACCGCGTTCATAGTAGCGCCAAGACTCCGCATAATCGCAGCGGTCTTCATACGCCTTGCCCAGCGCGAAACACAAATGATATCGGTCGATCAGCGTGGTGGCGGAATCATCTTCGGCTGCGCGCATACGCGTGATTTCTGAATCCAAGAACCGATACGTCTTCAGATTCGCCATGCTCCAATAGGCGTCCCCGTAATTCGGGCGCGCCGCGGCGGCCGCGCGATAAGCCTCGACCGCTTCATCCTGACGGCCCAGTGTCTTGAGGCAATGGGCCACCGACAGATGCAGATCGGCCGCCAGCGGCGCCTGCCGCAGCAGTTCTTGATAGAGTGGCACGGCCTTGTCCTGCTCCCCCAATCCCACACAGGTGGTGGCATACAGCGTGCGCAACTGAGGATTCGCCGGCTCCAGCACCAGCAGTCGATCGAGTTGTTCCCGAGCCTGCTGATATTTGTGCCG
>Ga0116227_10006291_pt1 | contig 24192 bp, 25 predicted proteins | sample S1TSphgellanicum_FD_89693 | JGI IMG/M metagenome (GOLD analysis project Ga0116227, IMG submission 89693) | Host-associated microbial communities from peat moss isolated from Minnesota, USA - S1T2_Fb - Sphagnum magellanicum MG | ecosystem: Host-associated > Plants > Peat moss > Unclassified... | reverse complement strand
TCAGACCGTCGGCGCCGCCGGCCACGGCGGCCAGGCTCATGGGGGCGACGAGGGCGCGAACGCCCGTACCGTGCGAGGGATCGACGATCACCGGCAAGTGCGTCAGACCCTGGACGAGCGGGACCGCTGCGAGATCGAGCAGATTGCGCGTGCTCGGATCGTAGCTGCGAATGCCTCGCTCGCAGAGCACGATGTCGTGGTTGCCCGCCACGAAGACGTATTCGGCGGCCATCAGCCACTCGTCGATCGTGGCCGCGATGCCGCGCTTGAGGAGCACCGGTCGGCGGGCCCCGCCGACCTCGCGCAGCAACGTGAAGTTCTGCATGTTCCGCGCGCCGATCTGCAACACGTCCGCGTAGCGTGCCACGAGCTCGACGTCGCGCGGATCGAGGACCTCCGTAACGACGGCGATCCCGGCGCGGTCGGCGGCCTCGCGCAAAAACTTGAGGCCCTCTTCGCCGAGGCCCTGGAAGGCGTAGGGCGACGTGCGCGGCTTGAAGGCTCCGCCGCGCAGCACGTTCGCGCCCGCGCGCGAGACGGCCGCGGCCGTGGTTTCGAGCTGCTCGCGGGATTCGACGCTGCACGGACCGGCACACACGGCGAGGGTGCGGCCGCCGAAGGCGATGCCGTCGCGCACCCGGACGATCGTGCGCTCCGCCCGCGCTTCGCGGCTCACCAGCTTGTAGCTCTTCGAAATCGGCACCACCGATTCGACGCCGTCGAGCTGTGCGAACTGCGCGAGCAGCGTCTCTTTGTCGGCCGGCGCCCCGATCACGCCGACGATCGTGCGCTCCGCCCCCCGGCTCACATGGGCCGAAAGCGAGAGTGCGGCGATGAGCTCCGTCACGCCCGAAAGTTCGGCTTCGGCGACGTTCGGCCGCATCACGATGATCATTGAGGGGTGGTACTCCGCGAAACGAGGTCGGGTCGAAGCGAAACCGCTTCGCGTAAATAGACGTGAACCATCTCCGCTTGCGTTCGCTCCGTGTTGACGTGCAACAGGACCCGGACGCAGCGCTGGAGGCGCCCCGGCACCCCGATTTCGGTGAAATTCAAGAGCGGCACCATCGTCCAGCCCATTCGGCGCGCGGCCGCCGCGGGAAATTCAGCCCGCAGATCCGGGGTGACCGTGAAGAGCGCCGAGGCGATATCCTCCGGCTGCAAGGCGTTGGACGCGACGATTTCGCGCACGAGCTCTTCGGTCGCATCGAGGATCGCCTCCGCCGTGTCCGCGTCGACGGTGGTCGCCCCGCGAATGCCCCTAAGCACGCGCCGTCGGCTCGAGCGACGCGCGCTTCGCGCGGCCACCTTTGGAGATGCCGCGCTTGCTCGAATTCCCCGGAGGCGCATCCTCGTCGTCCCCGTCCCCGTCGCCGGCGCCTTGCGCGATCAGTCGCAACGCGGAGAGCTCTTTTTCCGTCGCTTCACGCCAAGTGCCGGGCCGCAGGTCGCCGAGCGAAAGCGGTCCGAAGCGCAAGCGAATCAGGGAAATGACCGGGTGCGCCGTCGCCTCGAACATGCGGCGGACTTGCCGGTTGCGGCCCTCGTGAATCGTCACGTCCACTTCCGATGCCGCCGGCCCGACGCGGACGACGCGTATCTTGGCGGGCGCGCTCTTGTGGTCGTCGAGGCGAATCCCTTCGAGGAAGCGCTTCATGTCGTCCCCCGCGAGGCGCCCCTGGACGACGGCCCGGTACGTCTTCTCGACGCCGAAGCGAGGGTGCGTGAGCACGTGCGCCAGTTCGCCGTCGTTCGTCATGAGGAGCACGCCGGCCGTTTCGTAGTCGAGGCGTCCGACCGGCACGACGCGGCCTCCCTCGCGCGGAACGAGCGACGCAACGGTGCGCCGTCCGCCGGGGTCGCGCATCGTCGTCATGACCTTGGCGGGTTTGTTGAGCACGAGATAGCGTAAGCTCTCGGGCAAGACGACGGGCTTGCCGGCAAGTTCGACCCGATCGTTCGGAGCGACGGACGTGCCGAGTTCGCGCACGACCGCCCCGTTGACGCGAACGTGGCCCGCGGCGATGAAGTCTTCCGCTTTACGCCGCGACGCGATGCCCGCATGGGCGAGAAACTTTTGAAGGCGCACCGCCGTCGTTCGTTCGGCAGCGGCCCGCGCTTTCTTTGGCCCTTCGACAGGCTCAAGATGACAGGGCTGCGGGTCCACTGACGTAGGGACTGCCGCGTTCGTAGAAACGGAGCTCGCGGTCCGCGGCCCGCGTGAGTCCGATGCGCACGCTCGTCCCCGGCGCTTCGGCCGGCCGAAGCGGTGCGGCGAGCCAAAGCGGACCGGGGGCGCAAAGGTCGATGCCATCCTGCGCCCGCGTGATGCCGAAGGCCGCGGCCAGTCGCCCGGGACCCCGGCACAGATCGCGCACGGCGGCGCCGTTGCGACGCGCCTCCATGGCAGCGATCCCGTCGAGCGGCTCCGCCGCGCGCAGCAGCACCCCGGCCCCGACACCCTCGGGACCGCTCGAAACGTTGAGGCAAAAGTGATTGCCGTAGATGAAATAGACGTACGCCAGGCCCCGCCGCCGGAAGAGCGTCGCGTTTCGCGCCGTCTCGCCGCGGAACGAGTGAGCGGCCTCGTCGCCTGGGAGGTACGCTTCGGTTTCGACCAACCGAGCGGCGATCCGGCCGCCGGGGCCGTCGCTCACAATGACGGCACCGATCAGAAAGCGGGCGAGTTCCTCGGTGTCGAGCGGCAATTCGGCAAGCCGCAAACGCCGGAGCGGGAGTTCAAGCGGCGATGGAGAGGCAGACTTCGGCCCGGGCTCGTGCGGTGAGGTCACGGAGGGAGCCTTCGTCGCCGGCCTCCACCGACACCGCTGCAAAACGATTGAGCGTGCAGCGGAGCCGGACGTAAGGGATGGTCAGCGATGCGGGAACGGCCCGCCTCCCGGCGAGGTCAGCCACGAGGTCGGCGTCTGCGACCGAGAACGCGGCGCTGCGCAAGCCGCGCCGGAGCAATTCCGCCGCGACCGCCTCAACCGCGATGTAGGCGACGTCACGGCCGTGCAGCGCGAGGAGCGGCCGGCAGCGGAAGCCCACCCTGACGAGGGATTCCGGCCGCCTGACGTCCCCGTGCAGCCGAGCGAGGGCGACGCTCGCCCCGCCGTCATCCGGTGCGGCGAATCCGATCGTGATCTGGGTCGGGTGATCCTCGCGCGATCGACTCATCATACGCCTCGAGCGAATCGTACATCGAACGTACGTTCGAGTCAAGTGCCGACGCGGAGCCGCCCGGCCCGCGCATCGAAGCGGTGCGGCAGCAGCGTCCGATAGAGACCGACGACCCGCGCCCCGAGTATGGCGCGCTCGTACCGGTCGGCGCCCGCGGCCGCGGCACCGCCCGCCGGCCGATGGGAAAGCGCCTCCGCGAGGGCCCGAGCGAGGGCCCTCGCGTCCGGCGAAACGATGCGTCCGGCGGCGCCGAGCACCTCGCGCGTTTGCGGGGTGTCGGCGGCAACGATCGGCGTTCCGGCGGCGAGGGCTTCGACGAGCACGAGGCCCTGCGTTTCGCTTCCGCTCGCGAATAAGAAAGCGTCCGCCGACGCGTACGTTTCCGGTAACGCCGCGCGTTCGAATTCGCGGGCGAAGACGGTCCGGCGTCCGATTCCCAGACGCTCGGCCGTGCGTTCGAGCGACGCGCGATGCGGCCCGTCGCCGACGATGACGAAACGCGCGCGCGCATCGCCGAGACGCGCGAAGGCTTCGAGTGCGAGTTCGACGTTTTTCTCTCGCCCCAAACGCCCGACGGTAAGAATCATCTTGTCGAAAGCGCCGACTCCAAAGCGCGCGCGGAGGGCCTCGCTGCGCCGCCCGCCCGAAAAAAACGATACGTCGATGCCGCTCGGCACGACGGCGATCCGCGCTTTTACGCCGAGTTCGCGCAAACGGCGTTGCATCGCTTGCGTCGGTACGATGACGACGTCGGCGGCGTTCGCGTAGGCGCGCGTCAGACGGGCTGCGGCGTAACGCGTGAGGTGCGCTTCGAACGGTACGTAATGAGCGTACGCTTCCAACTGCGTGTGATAGGTGAAGACCAGCGGAACGCGAGCGCGCCGCGCTTCCCGCAAGGCGAGCCACCCGGTAACGAACGGCGAATGCGCGTGCACGATCGAAAACGGAAGAGCGATCGGCGGAAAGTACGGTACCGTAAGACGGTAGGCGGTGCGCGTGGGCAGCGGCAACGACGGGACGCGCAAAACATCCGGTCCATCGTCGCGATAACGCGGCATCGCAGGCGTGACGACCGTCGCTACGTGGCCGGCGGATCGCAAGACGTGCGCCAGGGCATCGACGGACGCGACGACTCCATTTTGGATCGGCCGATAGCACTCGGTGAAGAGGCCGACGCGCAGGTCGCTCACGGAGTTCGTCTTACCTGTGGAGACGCGCGACGCCTACTAACGTCGCAGTGACGATTTGTCAAGTTGACGGCTAACGGAGGCCGTGTTACCGTGGCCCGAGTCACGTCCGGCCCCTATCCCGGACCTCGTGGTCGTCCTTCCGGCGGTCGTCATCGTTTTTCGACCGTCGCCCGAAGGGTCAACCGCTACTTTGCAAACCTGCGCCTCGCGTTCACCTGGCTTTTCATCTGCCGGGTCTCGCGGCGTGCCGCACGTCCAGAAAGGAGCCGTGTTGATCGTCAATGATCAATCTGCCGCCCGTATTGCAGCGAGCTTTCTCACCGTAATTTTTGCCCTATCGTTCGGGGCACCGGTTCTTGCCGATTCGGCGCTCCCCACCGCCGCCGCGGCCGACGCGTCTTCGCTCACCGATCCTCTTGCGGTGACCCTGCTTTCCAACGGAACCGAATCTTCTTTTTCGACTCAGGCGCGCACGGTCGCCGACCTGCTCGCCGAACGCGGCATCCGCTTCACCATGGGCGATTCGGTCGCGCCGCCGCTCGGATCCCCGCTCGAGAACGGCACGCGAGTCGTTTACCGTAGCGCGCAGGCGGTCCAACTACGGGTCGGTCCATCGATTTCCGCCATCCGCTCCACCGCCGGAACCGTCGGCGAACTGCTGCGCGACGAACACGTTGCGCTCGGGCCGCGCGATGAAGTTTCGCCGAGCCGGCTCTCGCGTCTCTATGCCGACGAGGTGGTTCGCGTGGTTCGCGTCCGGATCTGGACGGCGCGCGAACGGATCGCGATCGCTCCGAAACTCGTGCGCCGCAGCGATCCCGCCCTCTTACCGGGCAAGACGAAGACGCTTGCGAGCGGAACGCCAGGCGTCCGGGAAACGACCGTACGCTATACGCGGCGGGACGATGACGCACCGACGCGTATGGTTCTCCAAATGCGAATCGTGCGCGAACCGCAAGCGCGGGTCGTGGCCAGCGGCGGGGTGGCCTACGCCGCCCTGGCACGCGTTGCGGCCCAGGGCTTCGCCAGCGCCGTGCATATGGCCGGCTCCGCATTGCACATGATCGCGACGGCCTATTCGGCAGCGTGCTACGGTTGCAGCGGCGTCACGGCTAGCGGCGTCCGAGCCGGATTCGGCATCGTTGCGGTCGATCCGAGCGTCATACCGCTCGGCACGAAGGTCTTTATTCCCGGTTACGGGCGCGCCGTTGCCGGCGATACGGGCGGTGCGATTCTCGGTCATCGCATCGACCTCGGCTTCGACTCCGAAATTGCCGCGCGCCGATTCGGCCGGCGGCCAATCACGCTCTACGTCTTGCGCTAATCGGACTCGCGCTAATCGAGCGCTCGGAATCAGCGACCCATCCCCGCGCGCTGCTCGCGGCGCGCGGGCTTCGTCCGAAGAAGCACCTCGGACAGAATTTTCTCATGGACGGCGCCGCCGTCAAGCGCATTGCGGCGCTCTGCGTCCAAGAAGCCGGCGAGCGCGTCGTCGAAATCGGTGCGGGAACGGGAGCGCTCACGCGCGCCCTGCTCGAACGCGACGGCGCCGTTACCGCACTCGAGATCGATAGCGACCTCATCGCAATCTTGCGCGACCGCGTCGATCTCGCGAACGCAAACATCGTGCAAAGCGACGCGCTCACCTACGATTACGACGGCGCAAGCGGGGCCGAGCCGTGGTGCGCTTGCGGGAATCTGCCGTATAACATCGCAACGCCGCTCGTGCTGCGCTGGCTCGAACTGCGCCACCCGCCGGGCCGCATCGTGGCGATGCTGCAGCGGGACGTCGCCGACCGCCTCGGCGCTCGGCCCTCGACGCCGCAATACGGCAGTTTGACGCTTTACGTCGGCTTTTCGATGCTCGTGCGTCGCGCATTCGTCCTGGGACCGAGCGTTTTTTATCCGCGGCCCAAGGTCGAAAGCGCGGTCGTCGTTCTCGAACGGCGTGCCGAGCCGGCGGTTGCCGTCCGCGACCGGACGTTCTTTCTGCAGGTCGTGCGCGGAGCGTTCGCGTACCGGCGCAAGACGCTCGCGAACAGTTTGTCGCTCGCGCTCGGCATCGAACGCGGGCGCACGCAGGCCGCACTCGCCTCACTGAAGATCGATACGGAGATCCGTGCGGAACAACTGGACCTCGGTGCCTTCGGCGCTCTCGCCGATTCGCTGGCCCACTAAAGCCTGGAATCCGGCACTCGCGCTCCTCACGGTCGCTGCGATCATCACGCTCGACGTGGTACCCGGCTTGATCTATATCGTCGGCTACGCGGACCTGCACGGCGGCGAGCGGGTCCTGCACTCACCGCCGGCATTTCAGTTGCTGCTCGCCCAGCTGGTCGCGTACGTGCCGCTCTTGCTCTTCTTATTTTACGCGCTGCCGCGGCTCGCGCGCGTGCCGCTCGGCGAACTCGGGGTGCGCAAGCCGACGTGGCGCGACATCGGGGTCGGCCTCGCCGGCACCGTCGCGATGTGGATTGCCGTGGTTCTGGTCGGAAATGCGATGGCGACCCTTACGCACCGTCACGACACCGAAACCGCGGTCGCTCTGCTCCGCGACCTCAAATCGCCCGTCGAGCTGAGCGCGTTCTTCCTGCTCGCCTGCGTTTTCGCTCCGATTGCCGAAGAGTTGGTATTTCGCTTATTTATTTTCAACGCATTAACGAAAGTGACGTCGGTAGCGCGCGCCGCGTTGCTCAGCGGAGCGCTCTTCGGCGCCGTGCACGCGCTCGGTTCGCCGCCGGCGGAACTATTGACGATCGCCTTACCGCTCGCTTTCGGGGGCGTCGTCCTCGCCTACGTGTACGCAACGACGCACTGCTTTTGGTCGAACGTCACCACGCACGCTTGTTTCAACGGCATCAACGTGGCCGCGCTGGTTTTTCTACACGCGACCTGAACGTTCGCCGCCGCGCGACGCGAGCGCGGCGGGTGCCGTTCGCCTCGCCGTCGATGCGGCGAATCTGACGCGCGACCGGCGCGGCCTCGGCCGAATCGTGCGCGCCGTCTTGCGCGGCGCGGCGGACGACCCGCGCTTCGCGCTCACGCTGCTGGCCGGACGGCATGCCGAGCGACGCCGGCTGCGCGAAGAATTCGCGAGCTTCGCCGTCGTCCATAGCGCCGTCGCGGGCCGCGGCGAGCGTTACGACGCGGTCTGGTTTCCCTTTAACGGCATGCGTTATCGCGTCGCGGCGCCCGCCGCGGTCACCATGTACGACGCCTTCGCGTTCACCGAACCCGCCCGCGGCCGGGTCGCGCGTTTTCGAGAGCAAACGCCGATGCGGCGGGCCGCGCGTCGAGCGTCGCTCGTAATGACGATCTCCGGCTGGAGTCGCGCTGAAATCGCGCGCGAACTCGGGCTCGATGCCGCCGCAATCGAAGTCATCCCGCCTGCCCCCGACCCGGTCTTCACGCCCGACGCGGGCGACCCGCCGCCGCCAATGCTCGCGGGCCGCCGCTTCGCGCTGCTGGTCGGAGCGCGCGAGCCGCGCAAGAATGCGCGGCTTGCCCTCGAGGCATGTGCGCTCGCGCTTCGCTCGCCTGAGGAGTTGCTCGTGGTCGTCGGCGAACTCGGGCAAGCCGAGCGCGACTTCGCGCGCGAACGCGGTCTACGCGTTCGAGAACTCGCGGCAAGCGATCCGGTTCTGCGCTCGCTCTACCGCAACGCCGCCGTCGTGCTGGTCCCGTCGCTCGCCGAGGGCTTCGGCCTCGTCGCCGTCGAGGCGATGGCTTGCGGCGCGCCCGTGCTCGCCGCCGCCGCCGCCGCGCTGCCCGAGGCGACCGCCGGCGCCGCCGCATTGCTCGACCCAGCCGACCCCGAGGCCTGGGCTCGCGCGATCCGGGAGCTCTTCGACGACGCGGGGTTAGCCGCCCGAGCGCGGGCCGCGAGCCTCGCGCGGGTCGCGCTCTTCGATCGCGCCGAGCCGGTTCGCCGCGTTCTCGGGTTGCTCGAGAACCTGGCTCGCGGCGGGCGCTCGCGAACGTCCTGACACGATGTCGTCCACGAGTGCCGCGAAGCGGCGCTTGAACGGTTCGGGGCCGAAGCTTTCGGCGTGCGCGCGCATCGCCTGCGAATCGTAGGCACGCGGGTCGAACGCCGTTAGTGCCGCAGCCAGCGATTCGGCCGTCGGCTCGGAAAAGTAGGCTCCCGTGATTCCGGGCCGGATCGTCTCGAGCGCGCCGCCCGCGCCGTAGGCGAGCGCCGGCCGGCCCGAAGCGTTCGCCTCGAGCGGTACGAGACCGTAATCTTCCTCACCCGGCAAAACGATGACGCGCGCCTCGCCCATCACCTCGCGCAAGACCGCATCGGAGAGGCTTCCGAGAAATTCGGTCGGCGTTCCCCGGGCGGCGATTCGCAGCGCGCGCTCCGCAGGTCCGGAGCCGACGATCTTCAGCGGCACGCCGGCAAGCGCGCAGGCCGCAATCGCGAGGTCGATCCGCTTATACGGAAGCAACCGCGAGACGACGAGCGCATATGCGCCGCTGCCGGAGCCGACCGCGAAGCGCCCGACATCGACCGGACAGTGCGCGACGAGCGCTTCGCGTCCGTAATAGCGGCGCACGCGCGCGGCGACGTTGTACGAGTTCGCGATGAAAGCCGTCGGCCGCTGCGCCGCCGCGAGGTCCCAAGCGGCTAGCCGATCGACGAGCGGGCGCGCGAGCTTGCCGATGCCGAACCCGCCCACGTACTGATCGTACGCGAACGCGAATCGGCTCACCGTGTGGATGTAGCACACGTGGACCGCATCGGGACGAAAACGCACGCCCTTTGCCCAGGCGGTCGTCGTGCTCACGATCACGTCGTACGCACGGAGGTCGAAGCCTTCGAAGACGGCCGGATAGAGCGGCGCGAGATACCGAAAATAGTGCGCCGATCCCGGTAAGAGCGCCAAAGGGGACGTTCGAACGCGAGCGGCGTCGACGAGATCGCCGGTCGCGCGCCGGTCGAATAGCGAGGTGTAGACCGGGGCTCCGGGATAGAGGTCGGCCACGTGCCGGAACACGCGCTCGGCGCCACCGCGCTGATTGAGATAGTCGTGAACCAGCGCGATGTTGCCCGCGCTACGTACCGGCGTTCTGCTGGCGCGGCAAGACCAGCGCCACGATGTAACGCTGCAGGTAGCGCTTCGCGACCCGCTGCACGTCGGCGGCCGTCGTCCCCTCGAGCGCGCCGAGCGCCGCGTTGATCGAATCGGCGCCGAGACCTTGCGATGCAAACGTGCCGAGGAGATACGAACGATCCGAGAGATTGACCGATTCGGTCAGGAATTGTCCCTCCGCTGCGGCTTTAAAGTGTCCGAGTGCGGTCGCGCCGAGCGGTTTGAGCGACAGCGAACGCGAGACGACGAGAATCTCGCGCAGCGAAACCGACGGGTCCGCTTCGGTGCCGTTGACGTAAACGACCAAACTCGCCGGACTCGCATCGTAGAGATAGAACGCACCGACCGACCGTTCCACGAAGCCCAGCGTCGTCGTACTGTTCCGGTCGAAGGCGCCGGCCAGCAGCGCTTGCAGCACGAGCATCGCACCGAAATCTTTGCTGGCCGGTGCCGGCGCGGCAAAGCCGACGACGACCCACGGCGCCGCGACGTCGCGATGGGCGACGATGCGCGGAGCTTCCGCGGGAATCGCGCGCGCGCTCTCTTGCGTGGCCGCAAGCGGACCGTCCGCGAGTCCAGACGCTACCGACTTCAACGCCTCACCGAGGCCCGGGGCCAGATTCCCCGCCGCGCTCGCGCTAATCGCGGCGCGTTTATAGGTCGCGTGATAAAACGCTTGGGCATCGGCCGAACCGAGTTGCGCGAGCGTCGTCGTCGAACCGAGCGCCGGAGCCCCCGCGCCGCTCGGATAGTACGAACGGCGAAACATTTGAATCCCGACCGAGAGTGCGTTGCTTTCAAATTCGCCGATGTGTTTGACGAGCGCCGTCCGCGCCGCCGCGATCGTTTCGCTCGAGAAATCGGGATTGGCCAGCGCCCGGCCAAAGAGCGTCACGGCCGCGGGCAACCGCTCCGGGCGCGTCTCGAGATAGTAGTGCACCGAACGGCCGTCCACGGTGTAGGTGATGCTGCCGCCGTCGGCCGCGATCGCATCGCGCAGCGGGACGCCGTCGACGGGCGTGCGCTCCAAACACTCCGCGACGAGCGCCGAGACGCCGCTTTGATTCGCCGCTTGGCGATCGAGCCCGGCCGCAACGAAGATCTGCACGCCAGCGACGGGTGCATCGGTATCCGCCTCGCCGACGAGGCGCGTCACGCCGAGGTCGGTAGCGAAGGCTTGCGGATAGCGCGGCGGCGGCGATGGAGCGGCGCCAAGAAGTCCGAGCAATCCGACGAGAGCGGCCAGAGCCGGCAGGGCGCGCTTGAAGTCGAGCGTCATTACGGTTTGCCGCCTTTGGGAGCCGGAGCTTGGGGCCGCATCGTCACGACGACCGGATCCTTCGCTAAATATTTTTGCGCGACCGTCGCGACGAAATCCGGCGTGAGCGCATCGGCCGCTTTGAAGTACGCGCCCGACTCGCCGCCCGCGCCCGGCGCGTAACCCGGATCGCCCTCAACGCTGTACCAGCCGAAATTATCGGCGATTTGCGTCGGCGTTTGCAAATCGCTGCGCATGTGATATTCAAATTCGGCGAATGCCGTTGCGAACGCTTGGGGGTCGAGCGGCGTTCGGACCTTCGCAAAGCCTTCATCGACGAGGGCGCGTACCGCCCCGGCGTCCTTTCCGGAGTAGGCGACGAACATGACGCCCGGATCGTGAAGCGTGATGAAGTTGCCGACCAGGAACGCGTCGGGATAGCGGCCGGCCACGGCCTTCGCGACGTACCCGTCGTCGCTGCGAAAAAGGTAGTCGGCGATGAAATCCATCGCGGTCGCAGCGCGCTCGTCGGCGATCGCCGGGCCGACCCAGCCATAGCCGCCCGAAGGCTGGACGAACGTTTTGGCGACCGGTCCCGGCGCGCTTGCCAGCGTCGGAACGGCCGGCGGCTCCGGCGCCGCGTCGCTGCCGTCGGCACGTCCGCCGACGGCCGCGTCGGCCACGTTCGGGTCGACGGCACCGCTGATCACGAGGGTCGCGTTGGGCGCCCGGAACGCCCGCGTCGCGAACGAGCGGACGTCGCCGATGCCGATGGCCGAGACGTCCTTCGGTTCGCCGAGGGCCGGGTAGTGCTGCGGGCCGCCGCTGAAGAGACCGCTGAAGACCGCATCGCGCACGGCCGTCTCAGGATCGAAGCCGGTGAAGAGCGCTTCCTGTTCCACGTCGCGCTGCCCGAGGCCGAATCCATCGTCGGTCACGACCGGAGCGAAGAACGAGGTGGTCATCGCTTTTACGACCGCGCGCGCAGCCGTCGCCGGAACGACGGCGGCAACCGCAACCGAATCGCTGTAGACGGTAATCGACAGGCGGCCGCCCAAGTCGTGAACGACCGTACCGAGCGCCCCGCCGACCAGCGGCTTCGAGGCCGCAACGACCTGTGCCGCCAGTCGCGCCACCGAAGGCAGCGGTTTCGCGCCGAAGCCCGTCGACGGCGCGCGATACCACAGTTCCACCGCCGCGACCGGCGCGCCGACGCTCGGGCGCACGATCACCGTCCCGCCGGCCGACAGCTTTCCGACCGTCACTTCCGGCCCAAAGCTAGCCTCGCCCGGAACCACTGCTGCCGCGGCGGCGGCCGCCGTCAGGATGAGGAAAGCTCCGAGCGCACCCGCCCGGAGCCGTCGATGAGATGACACGTGGCCTTCTTACCCGGACTCGCGCGTCCGGAGACGTGCGTTCAGGCCGGTTCCGGCGAGATGTTCGGCGGCAAACGCTTGGGTTTTTCTCGCTGCGGCTCGGGCTCGACCACGGTCGCGGCAGCTTTCGGAAATTGCGGCATGTCGTCGTCGGACTTGCGCGGATAGGGCAAATCTCCCAGGATCGCGACGACTTCCTCGGTCTCGACCGTCTCGTGCTCGAGCAGTGAGGCGACCATCCGCTCGACCTTGTGCCAGTTGTCTTTGAGAAGTTTGGTCGCGTCGGCGTAGCACGAATCGATGATCTGGCGGACTTCCGCATCGATCTTACCGGCGATGTCTTCGGAGTAGTTCCGGTCTTCGCCAAAATCGCGGCCGAGGAAGACTTGATGGTTGCCGCGGCCGTACTGGATCGGGCCGAGCGACTGCGACATGCCGTACTGCGTGACCATCCGCCGCGCGAGCTCGGTCGCTTTTTCGAAGTCGTTCGACGCGCCGGTCGTGACGTCGCCGAATTTGATCTCTTCGGAAATGCGTCCCGAAAGGGCCATCGTGATCTGCGCGATCAGGCCGTTCTTCGTGATCGAATGGCGGTCTTCGTCGGGCAGCGACCAGGTGATGCCGAGCGCCATGCCGCGCGGAATGATCGTGACCTTGTGCACCGGGTCGGCCATCGGCAGCAGCCCGCCGACGATCGCGTGCCCGGACTCGTGGTACGCCGTATTTTCCTTCTCTTTTTGCGACATCACGAGCGACTTGCGCTCGGGGCCGGCGACGACGCGATCGATCGCCTCTTCGCAATCGCTCATCTCGATGATCGACTTGTTGCGCCGGGCGGCGAGCAGCGCCGCCTCGTTGAGCAGATTCTCGAGGTCGGCGCCGGAGAAACCGGGGGTGCGCTTCGCAAGCGTCCCAAGCGAAATCTCTTTCGAAAGCGGCTTATTCTTGGCGTGCACGCCGAGAATGGCTTCGCGACCCTTGACGTCGGCGCGGTCGACGACGATCTGCCGGTCGAAGCGGCCGGGCCGCAGCAGTGCGGGGTCGAGTACGTCGGGCCGGTTCGTCGCGGCGATCAAAATGACGCCCGTGTTTTGATCGAAACCGTCCATCTCGACGAGCAACTGGTTGAGCGTCTGTTCGCGCTCGTCGTGGCCGCCGCCGAGACCGGCGCCGCGCTGACGGCCGACGGCATCGATTTCGTCGATGAACACGATGCACGGTGCGCTCTTCTTCGCCTGTTCGAAGAGGTCGCGCACACGGCTCGCGCCGACACCGACGAACATCTCGACGAAGTCGGAACCGGAGATCGAGAAGAACGGAACGCCGGCTTCGCCCGCGATCGCGCGCGCCAACAGCGTTTTGCCCGAACCGGGCGGGCCGAGCAGCAGCACGCCCTTGGGGATCCGTGCGCCGAGTGCCTGGAACTTCTTCGGGAACTTGAGGAACTCGACGACTTCGCCAAGTTCTTCTTTTGCTTCCTCGATGCCGGCCACGTCGTTGAACGTCACCTTCGGACGATTTTCGGAGAGCAGCTTCGCACGCGAGCGGCCGAACGACAGCGCTTGGCTCCCGCCGCTCTGCGCTTGGCGAAGGATGAAGAGCAGGAGCAGGCCCATGAGCAAGAACGGAATGAGCTGCACGAGCATGCCGATGAACGGCGTCGGCGGGTTGTCGTTGGTGATCTCGACCTTATGCCGCAGGAGCTGCGGAACGAGGGTCGGATCGTCCGGAGCCGAGGTCGTAAAGCGCAGATCCGAGGTCGACACGCTCGGGATCGCTCGCTCGAGCTGGCCCGCGATGTCGTGATTCGAGATCGTGACGCTCTTGACGTTTCCGCTCTCGACGGCCGCGTAGAAATCCGAATAGGCCAGCTTCGTCGCCTGCGGCTGGTTGAGAACCAGCCGGTCGACGATGAAGATGACCGCGATGAAGATGAAGACGACGATGACGATCGATCTGACGTGCTTGCCCAACGTGCTTGCTTTCCTATTCCCGCCCTTACCCGTGCAGGGCCCAGTCGTGGAGCCGCGCGAGGTAAGGGAGATTTCGATATTTTTCTTGGTAATCGAGGCCGTAACCTACGATGAATGTGTCCGGAGCGGTAAGACCGACGTAGTCGATCGCGACGTTTACCAGGCGGCGGTAAGGTTTGTCGAGCAGGACGCACGACCGGAGGGACTTCGGTTGGCGGCTTCCCAGCAGGCGTTGCAGGTACTGCAGCGTTAGGCCGTTATCGACAATGTCCTCGACGATCACGACATTCTTGCCCTCGACGCTGTCGCTTGTGTCCTTGAGCAGTCGGACCTCGCCGCTCGAACGCTCGGAGTTCCCGTAACTCGAGACGGCGATGAAGTCGATCGCGGCGTCGAGGGCCGGCGGGAGAGCCCGGGCGAGATCGGCGGTGAAGAACAACGCTCCTTTCAACACCCCGATGAGGACGAATGGTTCGCCTTCGAGGTCCCGAGCGAGTCCGCCGGCGAGGCGCCGCACCGCTCGAGCGATCTCGTCCGCATCGAATTCGATTGCCGCGACCTCGTCCGGAACGGTCATGACCCGTTCGGTTCGGTGATGAGTTCGACGCCGCGACGCAAGAAATGACGCCCGGGCCGGCCCCGTTCGAGCGCCCGCGCGGCTGCGTCGAGGCGCTCGAACGAGATGTCTTGGGTGCCCGCCCCGCTCGCGGTGAGCGCAGAACGCACGGCGGCCCGGGCGGCGGCCCGCGGTCCCTCCGCCGCCTCTTCGGCGGCGATGGCCGCGCATCGGGCGATCGCCGCGTCGAGGTGCGGGAACGATTCGCGCAGGCTCGCGAGTGCCGCGCGCACGGCGTTGCGGCGATACCCCGGATCGGCATTGCTCGGATCGAGCGCGAACGGCAGATGCCGGGCTCCGCAGTACGCGCGGAGTTCACCCGGCTCGACGCCGAGGAGCGGCCGCGCGAGCGCGATGCCGCCGGCGAGCGGCCGCAGCCGCGTCATTCCGCCCAGCCCCGCCGGTCCGCAGCCGCGCAAGAGCGCGAGCAGGACCGTCTCGGCTTGATCGCGCGCGTGGTGGCCGGTGAAGACGCGCCGCGCCCCGACCGCCGCGGCGGCGCGAGCGAGGGCCGCGTAACGTTCCTCGCGGAGCCGCGCTTCGTCCGCCGGACCTGGGCCCAGGGTCGCGACGATTGCGCGCGCGCCGAGGGCCGCGCCCACGGCCAACGCCACCGCCTCGTCTTGGCCGGCGCTCGCGCGAATACCGTGGTTGACGTGGGCGAGCACGAGCGTCGCGCCGGCCCGGCCGGCCGCCACACGCAGGAGTGCGGCGAGCGCGACGCTGTCGGCGCCGCCGGAGACCGCGGCGAGCAGCACCTCTCCGGGCGCCGCGCCGACGTCGTCTGCAACCGCTGCTTCGAGCGCTTCGAACGGCCGCGCACCGCGCATCAGTGGTTCCGGACGGCGCGGGCCATCTCGCGCTGGACGTCGCGATCCTTCTCGTCGCGCCGCTTGTCCCACGTCTTCTTGCCGCGAGCGAGGGCGATCGACAACTTGACGCGCCCACGCTTGAAATAGAGCCGCACGGGGATCAGCGTGAGCCCCTTCTCCGAGACGCGGGCCGAGAGCCGGTCGATGTCTTTCTTATGGATCAGCAGCTTGCGCGGCCGATTCGGCTCCACGTTGGAAAAGCTGCCCTGCTTGTAGGGCGGCACGTGCATCGAAAGCAGCCACAGTTCGCCGTCGCGAATGCGCGCGTAGGCTTCGGCGATGCTGATCTGCCCCGTGCGAATGCTCTTGATCTCCGTGCCGGTCAGGACGATGCCGGCTTCGAACTGTTCGAGCCACTCGTACTCGAAGCGGGCGCGCCGGTTCTCGACCGTCGGCGTCGGCGCCGGTGGCCGTTTCGGCTTCGCAACGGCCGTCGGCGTACTCTTAGCCGCCACGGAGGCGCGACTCTCCGAAGAGCGTGCCCGGCGCGAGCGTACCGCGCTGGACGAAACTGCCTTCCGCCGAAGCGAGCAGCGCGCCGTCGGCAGCGTTGATCCGGGCGCCGAGCCCGAGCACGCCGCGCCGGCGCCACAGGAGGCTGCCCGTGACCTGCAGCGGCGCGTCGACGGGCACGCTCGCCCGGAAGCGTAAACGAAGGTCGCCCGTAACGGCAAGAGCCCCGTGCGCTCCGGCGGCGTACGCCATCGCTTCGTCGAGCAGCAGCGCGACGATGCCGCCGTGCACGACGCCGCGCCAACCCGCGAACGCGGGCCCGACGGTTACCGTGCTCTCGACCGACTTGTCGGGGTGAACGTCGAACCGCATGTGGAGGCCGAACGGCGCGTGCGGGCCGCAGCCGATGCAGTGCCCGTTATCGACGAGTCCACCGACGGCGGCGTTCACGAGGCGGTGGGCGCGGGCGACGGCGACGCATAGTCGCCGTCGTCGATTTTCGCGAGCAGCGTGCGGGCGTAGATGGTATCGACGTCGGCGGCGATCGCGGCGGAAAGCACCTCTTTCGCGGCGGGCAGCCGACGCTCGTCGATATAGATGCGCGCGAGCAGCGTGTAGCCGTGCTGGCCCGCTTCGCCCACGTGATCGACGTCGAGCTCGACGCCTTTCTTGAGATACGGGATCGCGGCGTCGTCCTCGTGCAGATCGCTCAGCAGCGAACCGATGTGAAACTCGATGTCCGCGTATTGCGGCACGAGGTTCGGAACGTCGATCACGTATGCCAACCCGCGCTGGGGGTCGCGCAGATCGGTCTGATACAACTGGCCGAGATATTCGCGCGCGAGCACGTTGTTCGGATCCGTGCGCAAAGCGGCGAGCAACTCCGTCTTGGCGCGATTCGCGGAACGTTCGTTGAAACGCATGATGCCGAGACCCACGTGCGCGGCGGGCGCGTCGGGATCGAGCCCGACGGCGGCGTTGAGCTCTTCACGCGCGTCTTGCGTGCGGTCGCGGCCCGCTTCGGACTCGAAGAGATACGAGAAGCCGAGCCGCACGTGATTGAGGTAATTCTTCGGCGCGCCCGAAACCGCGTCTTCTTCAACGTTGGTGAGCACGTCGAGATCGCCCTGACGCTGCGTCGCGCTCGCGTTGAGAAACGAGAGCGCGAACGTGTTGTCGGGCACCACGGCGAGAGCGCGTTCGAAATCGGCCTGGGCCGCCTTGAAGTCGGCCGTATAGAACGCTTTGAGACCGGCCGCGAGGGGCGCCGAAAATTCGGGTCGGGTGTAGTCGTTGCGTTCGGCGCTCGTTCGCGCCGCCCGCGCGGTTGCAGCGGCGGCGGGGGTCGAAGATCCCGGCGGAATACCGGCGAACGCGGCGAGGACGCAGGCGGTGAGGAAGGCGAGGGCACTCGCGGAGCGGTCGGACATGCTGAGGCGATACCTTACGCGCGGGCGACGCCGTTTCATCGTCCCGCCTCGAGCCGGCGGCCGAGCACCTCGGGCAGAGCGGCGGCCTCGATCTTCTCCTGCGTAATCGTGCGAGCATAAGGAACGCGTTCCCAGACGATGCTGCGCGCTTCCGCGTCGTAGAAGGCGAACGACGCGTCCGGATTGGCGTCGCGCGGTTGGCCGACGCTGCCGGCATTGACGATATAGCGCACGCCGGGCACGAGATCCAAGCGGCCCCCGCTGCGCCGGATCCCGTGTTCGATGACGCCGTCGGGAGCGAGCGCGTAATAGTCCGCGTGATGGGTGTGACCGACGAAAATAAGCGGCGCGTCGGTTGCCGCGAACGCCTCGGCAGCAGCGCCTTCGTCGAGGATGTAGGCGAAGTAATCGACCGGTGCGCCGTGGACCATCAGGTACTCTTCCATGCGAATTTCGTACGAGAGGCCGTCGAGCCAAGCCGCATGTTCGGGTGCGATCACGGTTCGGGTCCACTCGATCGCTTCGCGCGCCACCGGATTGAAGTACTCGATGCCGTGCCCGTCGACGGCGGCGACGTCGTGATTGCCGAGCACGGTCGCGAACGCCCGTTCGCGCACGAGCGCCAAACATTCGTTTGGACTCGGGCCGTAGCCGACGATGTCGCCGAGGCAGAGCACCGCATCGTCGGGCGCGATCCGCGCCAAGACGGCTTCGAGCGATTCGAGGTTCGCGTGAATGTCGGAGACGATCGCGAATCTCACGCCGCGAGCGCTCGGACGAGCGCTGCGCCGAAGCGCTCCCGTTCGGGCGCGGTCCCGACCGTGACGCGCACGAATCCGTCGAGCGGCGGCGCGCTCGGTTTGCGCACGAAGACTCCGAGCCCAAGCAGCGTCTCGACCAGCGCCTCGGCCCGTTCGCGCGAACCGAGATCGAAGCAGACGAAGTTGGTTCGCGACGGCAAGGTTGCGAGCCCGAGGCGCTGGGCGAGGGCGCGATAATCCGCGCGGCCGCGGCCGACTTCGGCCACGACGCCATCGACGAAAGCGGTTTCCGCGAGCGCTGCGAGGGCGCCGGCCTGCGACGTGCGGCTCACGCCGAACTGCAAGCGAATTTTCTGGAACGCCCGGGCCGTCTCGGGCGCCGCGATCGAAAACGCGATGCGCGCGCCCGCGAGTCCGTAGGCTTTGGAGAATGTGCGCATGCGAACGACCCGCGGGTCGTCGGTCGCTTCGGGCAATTCGTCGGGCGCAACGAAATCGCCGTACGCTTCGTCGAGGATCAGCAACACGTCGGGCGGGAGCGCGGCGAGGAACGCGGCGACCGCGGCGCGCGACGCAAATGCGCCGCTCGGATTATCGGGGTTCGCGAGATAGACGATCCGCGCGCCGGTTTCGCGCGCGCGGGCGGCGAGCTTGTCGAGCGCCACCGATCCGTCGTTTTCGTAGGGCACCGTTTCCAGCCGTCCACCGTAGCCGTTGACGTGATAGGCGTAGGTCGGGTAGGAGCCCGCCGTCATGACCGAGACGTCGCCCGGCGCCAGGTAGGCGCGCACCGCGAGCCCGAGCAGATCGTCGATGCCGGCAGCAACGGTGATCCGGTCGGGCGCGCAACCGTAACGCGCGGAAAGCGCCGCGCGCAATTCGAACGCCTCGGGGTCGCCGTAGCGGTTCGTGCGTTCGAGTTCGGTCCGCATCGCGAGCAGCGCCCGCGGTGGCGGCCCGAAGGAGCTCTCGTTTGCGCCCAGACGCAGCAGTTCGCTCCGCCCGCTGCGCCGCGCCAGTTCCTCGGGCGCGATGAACGGCCGGCTCGGCGGCAGCGCCGCGACGACGGGCGCGAGCCGCACCGGCCCCAGGGTCACCGGTCCGTTCACGCGTGCTCCGCGACGAGTGGCGCGCCGCCGCACGAAAAGAGCGCGACGCGCACCCGGGAGCCCGCGGCGATATCGGTCGGGCCCGGTTCGCCGGCTGCGCCGGCCGCTTCGCCGATGCCGGCTGCCTCGCCGACGGCGACGTAGCCGCTCGCGCGCGCGAGCAGGCTCGTCTGGGCGCTGCGGATCGTAAACGGTTCCGCGTACAACGTCGCGCCGCGCGCGACCAGGCGCGCGGGGACGAACCACGTCCATCCCGGCCGGCCGCGAAACCGGGCGCCGGCAATGGCCTCGAGGACGGTCGGCGTGGCGCCCCGTTCGCCGACGAGCGCGGCGATGATCGGCCGGACGATCGCTTCGAGAATCATGAGCGACGACGTCGGGTTCCCGGGAAGGCCGATCACGGGTTTGGGGCCGACCGCGGCCAGCAGCGTCGGTTTCCCCGGCTTCACCCGGATGCCGTGCACGATCGCGCCCGGCGCCCCGAATTCTCCGACGATCTGCGGCACGAGATCGCGCGCTCCGACCGACGATCCGCCGGTCGTGACGATCGCGTCGCAGGTAGCAAGCCCAGCCCGCAGGACCGCGCGAAGCGCCTCCGGCGTATCCGCAGCCCGCGGAAGCTGCACCGGTTGGGCGCCGAACGCGGCCAGCGCGCCCGCGATCGCGTAGCGGTTCGAATCGCGGATCTGCCCGAGCGCCGGAACGCGGGACGGGTCGACGAGTTCGTCGCCGGTCGAGATGATGCCGATCAGCGGCCGGCGGAAAACCGTGACCTCCGCGAAGCCGAGCGTCGCGAGCACGCCGAGTTCGGGGCCGCCGATGCGCCGCCCGGCGCGCAAAACCGTCTCGCCCGCCGCGATGTCTTCCGCCCGCTGCGTGATGAAGTCGCCCGGCCGGACCGGCTCCGCGGGCGTGACGAACTCGCCTTCGGCCGTCGTGTCTTCCTGCGGTACGACCGCATCGGCGCCGTCGGGGATCGCCCCGCCGGTCGGCACGCGCAGCGTTTCGCCGCGTGCGATATCGCGGGGCGGCGGCGCGCCCATCAACACTTCGCCGACCAGACGTCGCGGGCCGGCGCCGTCGGCACTCGCCACGGCAAATCCGTCCATCGTCGAGCGCCGATGCGAGGGGTGATCCTCGCGAGCGACGGCGTCGCCTGCGAGAATGCGATCGAAGGCCGCGTCGAGCGCGACATTCTCGGTGCCCACCGGCACGATGGCGGCGCGGGCGAAATAGGCCACGACCGCTTGGGCGGGCGCGAGAAGGCGTTCTTCCGCGAAGCCGCCCGAACGCGAACCGCGCGCGAACGGCGAGGGTAGGACCGCAGCGGAATCCTGCATAATGCCGACCTTCGATTCTTTCTAGTGAACGGGGGCGCCCGTCGCGGGCGAAAGCGCCCGTCGCCGGGCGTTCTTCTTCTTTCCCGTATAGACAAGGACCGATGTTAGACCTTGCGCTCTTGCGCCGCGACCCCGAGCGCGTCCGGCGCGCCGCCGCTCGGAGAGGCGCGGGCGCCGCGTTCGTGGACGACGTGGTCGCACTCGACGCGCAACTACGCACCGCGCGGACCGCTTCGGAAACGCTCAAAGCCGAGAAGAACGCGCTGACGGCAACGATTTCCAAAGCGCCGGACCGCGCCGCCGAAGCCGCCCGGCTGCGGCCCGAGATCCTCGCCCTAGACGCGCGCATCGCCGCGGCCGTGGAGGTGATTCCGGCCCTCGAGGCGCGGGTCGAGAGCCTCGTTTCCGACGTGCCCAACCTGCTCGACGATGCCGTCCCCGACGGCGCGGGGGAAGCCGACAACGTCGTCGTTCGCGTCTCGGGCGAGCCCGCGGATTTTCCGTTTGCGCCGCGGCCCCATTGGGAGGTCGGCGAGGCGCTCGGCATTCTCGATTTCGAGCGTGCGGCGAAGCTCTCGGGCAGCCGTTTTGCGATTTTGCGCGGCAAGGGCGCACGGCTCTCGCGCGCGCTTTCTTCGTTCTTCTTAGCCCGCGCCGCCGAGCGCGGCTACGTGGAAATCGCGCCCCCGCTCTTGGTGACGCGCGCCACGATGTGGTCGACGGGGCAACTCTCGAAATTCGCCGACGCGATGTTCCGCGATCCCGACCCGGACCTCTTCCTGATCCCGACGGCCGAGGTTCCGCTCGTCGCGATGCACGCGGGCGAAATTCTCGGCGCCGGGACGTTGCCGCTTCGTTACGCGGCCGCGACCCCGTGTTTTCGCAAGGAGGCCGGCGCCGCGGGCAAAGACACGCGCGGTTTGATCCGCCAGCATCAGTTCGAAAAGGTCGAACTCGTCTGGCTCGCCGAGCCGGAGCGGTCGGCCGAAGCGCTCGAGAAGCTGACCGCCGACGCCGTCGCCCTGCTCGACGAACTCGAATTGCCGTACCGTGTGATGCTGCTCTGCAGTGCCGACGTCGGCTTCAATGCGGCGATCACGTACGATCTCGAGGTTTGGCTCCCCGGTCAGAACGCCTATCGCGAAATCAGCTCGTGCTCGAACTGCACCGATTTCCAAGCGCGCCGCACGCAGATCCGTTTTCGCCGCGACGCCAAAGCCAAGCCTGAGTTCGTTCACACGCTCAACGGTTCGGGGCTCGCCCTCGGCCGAACGATCGTGGCGATTCTCGAAAATTACCAGCAAGCCGACGGAAGCGTGATCGTTCCGAGAGCACTCGTGCCGTACACGGGATTCGAAGTCATCGAACCTGCGTGACGCGGCCGGACTATTTGCGCTCGTGCACGCCGAAGGGATTGCCTTCGGGGTCGAGACACCAGCCCGACGTGCAGCGCTCGCCGCCATAGCGCCGCAACAATTTGCCGCCGAGTTCCGCGACGCGGGCGATGGACGCCTCGGCGTCGGTCACGCCGAACATCGCGCCGCCCGAGGGTTCGCGCGCGGCGCTCGGGTCGCGCGCGAGCGCAAACGTGCCTCCGTCGGGAAGCTCGTATTCGACGAAGTATTCCGAATCGAAGGCACCCGGCGCGATGCCGAAAAGCCGTTCGTAGAACGAGCGCGCCCGGGCCATGTCGTCGACGAGGTACATGACGAAATCGAAGCCGCGCAGGGTGCTCGCTGAAGCGTTCATGCCGGTTCTCTTTTTTCTGCGGCCGGAAGCGACCTTGCGATGAGCGACGGCGTCTTCGCCACCAAGCGTCGTACGGAATCGTCGACCGCAAAGCGTTCGATCTGCGCGAGCGGGACCCAGGCGACCGCGTGCGACTCGGGGCTCGCGACCGGTATCGCACCGCGGTCGGCAAAAAATGCGAATCGCACGTCGTAGTGAACGTGCGCCCGTTCCTCGCCTCGCGCGGGAATGTCGTGCACGTCGATATCGAAGATCGCATCGCTTGCCGGCGCGAGGTCGGCGATACCCGATTCTTCGCGCGCCTCGCGTAGCGCCACCCCCCGAACGTTCGAATCGCCGTCCGCGTGGCCGCCGAGTTGCAACCATTTGCCAAGTTTGCGATGGTGGGTCAGAAGCGCGGCCGAACCGTTGCGGTCGACGACCCACGCCGACCCGGTAACGTGACCCACGGCGAGCGTGCGTTCGAAACACGCTTCGTGCATCGCGACGAATCCGCGGAGCCGGTCGACCATCGTCCGCTCGCGCGCGTCTAAGGGAACGTAGTGCTCGAGCTGCGCGAGCAGACTCTTGCGGCCCGCGCCGGCGTCATCTGCTACTGCAGGCGCGGAACCTCCGGCGCCTGCGGCCGGCACGCCGCAGGCACCGGAACGCGTCTCTACTTCGACATCATCATGGGCGGCTGGGCCATCTTCCACGCGGTCCCGTCGGAGTAGCTGACCTTATTGAGGACGCAGGCGGCGTCGGGTCCGTCGTAGACCATCGGCGTGTGCGACTTGTGAAGCGTTGTCGTGCTGCCCGGTGCGAAGGGTCCCTTGATCGTATCGGTGACCGTCACGCCGTTGTAGATGCCGCTGATGGTCATGTCCGTGATCGTTTTCGTGGTCGTGTTGACGACGACGGCCGTCACGCCGTTGGTGTACGCCGGACCGGGGTTCGCGTCGTTCTTCGAGTTGTCGCGCGCGACGACGCACGAAATGATCTTCACGGGCACTTGGGAGGTCGACTCAACGGCGAGCGCCGGACCCATTGTGACGAGAACGCCAAATATTGCGAGTGTCGAAATTTTCATTGATGGTTCTCCAAAGGAATCGAGAGTCGAAAAACGCGAGAGAAAATCTCCGGCGTCGCCGATGCAAGATGGAAATTGACACGGCGTTGAGCTCTTTCCTGCAAGTCCTGCCTGCATACGGTTAAGCAGCGTCCGATTTCGTCAGCACGCTCGCGCCGCGCCATGAGCCGTAGCGCCAAATCGGCAGACGATGCCGGCGTCGAAACGCGTGCGGCCGGCATTACGTTCGCCCGCGCCGATTACGAAGTTCGCCACTCGACGACAGACGGTCGCAATCTGGCCGGTCTATGGAACTCGGAATTAACGCGAACGGGCGCTGCCCTCGCGCTCGAGTAACTCCGCCTTGCGGGCGACGCCCCAACGATAGCCTCGCAGCGAGCCGTCGCCTCCGACGACGCGATGGCACGGAACGGCGACCGCGAGGCGGTTCGCGGCGCAGGCCGTCGCAACCGCGCGCGCCGCGCCGGGGCTTCCGATCGCGGCGGCGACTTGCGCATACGACCAACGCTCGCCCGCCGGGATGGCGCGCAAGGCGTTCCAGACGCGCCGTTGGAAGGCGGTCCCGCGCACGTCGAGGTCGAGCGTATGCGAATTGCCTTTCTCATCGATGAGCGCGAGCACGGCGGAGAGGTTTTGCGCGAGTTCCCGGTCGTCCGCAACGAGTTCCGCGTGCGGAAAGTGACTGCGCAGCGCCGTGAGAACGGCTGCTTCGTCGTC
>Ga0116227_10006290_pt1 | contig 24195 bp, 17 predicted proteins | sample S1TSphgellanicum_FD_89693 | JGI IMG/M metagenome (GOLD analysis project Ga0116227, IMG submission 89693) | Host-associated microbial communities from peat moss isolated from Minnesota, USA - S1T2_Fb - Sphagnum magellanicum MG | ecosystem: Host-associated > Plants > Peat moss > Unclassified... | reverse complement strand
TTTATTTTTATTTTTTTGTTGTTTTTTTTTTTTTTGATGGGTTTTGTTTTTTTTTTTAGTTATTTTTTTACGGGTGCTTTTTGCACCAGGTTTACACTAGTAACATTAAAGTGCAGAGGTGTTTGAAGGTCTGTATATTTTAATTGATAATGGGATAACCAATTTAGACCCCAACAGTGCATCGTTAATTATCTCAACATAATTTGATCAAGAATTCAATGAAAAGGATCCAAAGCCTTTTTTTTTTTTCCCAAACTCAAATGCAAACTTTGCACACATCTTGCATAATACACATGAGCTTCTTATCACATCCAAACTTGCATAGAGAGCTTTTTGAAATGGCACAAGCAATGTGAAGACAATGATTACTATTCCAGTTCCAAGATTACATTGAAGATGAAGATTGTGAAGAGTTATTTTTGGCTAGCATAATGTATCAACTTGCAAATGACATAGAACTTGCAAGAACACACAACGGTTTCAAGCCTATGCGATTGAAAAATTGTTGAGAGATTGGTAATAAGGTCATGAAAGGATAATTCATGACTACTTTGCACCTTTACCTACATTTGGTGAAAGTTTATTCAGGTGTCAATGTAGGATGAACCACACATTTTTAAAAATAATGCATTGCATTTGTGAATATGACAATTTTTTTGTGCAATGACATGATTATATAGGAAAGTTTGAATTATCTACAATCCAAAAATGTATTATTGTTCTTCAACAACTTGCATATGGAATACATGTTGATTCTATGGACAAATATTTCAAACTCGGTGAGAGTACGACAAGTGAACATCTCAATTGATTTGTGCATGCCATTGTTGCACATTTCTGGCCATTGTATTTGAGAGAGCTTATTTAAACTAACATTGAACAATGCAAAATGAAGATTTTTAGGAATGTTTGTGAACTTGGACTGTATGCATTATCAATGGAGTAATTGCCCAATTGGTTGGCAAAGACAATTCCAAAATAAGGATGGAAATAGGTCTATCATATTTGAAGCAATCGTAAACCAATATCTTTGGATTTGACACACTTTTTTTGGCCTTCCCAATGGAAACAATGACATCAACATTCTAGACCAATCATTGTTAATTTGTAATTTGTTGGCAAGAGTTGGCAAGATTTCAATTTTATTGTGAATGGAACAACTCATCCCCACTACTATCTTTTAACAAATGGAATTTACCCATAGCGGCCTTGTTTTGTACAAACTAATGTTGTGTGTGTAAATGGTTTGGGACTTAAATCCCATAATCAAATTTATTTACACTTCACGTAAGTGTAAGTGTATAATATTTATTTACGTTCATGTAACTGTAAATGTAGAACATGAAACGTGTAAATGCAAGTGTAAAACCATGTCATTTCATTTTATGATGTGTAAAATTGTGTAAATGTAAGTGTAAAAAAAATACATTGACATTATTTTAATGATCATGAAAAATAGTGTAAGCATAAAACAAATACATTTATATCATTTTGCATGATTGTGTTAAATAATGTAAATTTAAAACAATGTAAAAATGTGATTTTTATTTCAGGAGGGGAGATTTCATAATGTTTTTATGGGGCCAACCAAATGGCCCATTGCAAAAAAAAAGTCAAAACATGCACCCACAACTAATTAATAAAACTATCTTTAAGGTTAGGAAAACACAACATTAAAACCTTGAATTTGATCATAAAAAAAAGTGATTTTTTTCATAAAAACGTTTTAAAATATGTATTATCATTCAAGGTCAAGGGATCAAAATTTTAAAACCATCAATTTTTATGGTAAGTTGAGTTCATTTTGTTTTTCCTTTTTTTTAGTGCCTCCATAGTTGCTACATATAATTTCATTACTCCTACCTACACAACTATTGTCATGGGCAGGAAGACAACCAAGTTTACATATTTTTTAACCAATATGAAAACAAAGGCATGCTTAGTTCCAAAACTAGATCATGAAACAAAAAAAAAAACAAAAACAAAAACAAAACATGTGTAAAACAAGAATCCAACAAGATTTTGTTGCAAAGGAAAAACAAAACAAGGTTTTTTTAAAAAAACATGCCAAAAATTAATGGTGAACAAACTAAAAATAATGAAGAATTCTACCTTTATTTGTACCCATTAGGCATCTAATTCAAAGAACTTCCAACCCACATGCAGTCCATGTTCACCCATGTGTAAATTATGAATGAATTAAAATTCAACTAAAAGTGAATTAAAACTTAACTAAAAATGAAATAAAACTCAACTATGAATGAACTGAAAGTTAATTAAAAAATTAATTAGAAGTGAATTAAGAGTTAATTAGAAGTGATTTGAAAATGAACTAAGATTTAACTAAAAATAAATTAGAAGTGAACTAAGAATTGACTAAAATTAAAACTTAAATTTAATTAATAGTTAACTGAAAATGAACTAAAATTAAATACAAGTTCATTACAAGTCATGGATGAATATTCATATGAATGAATTCCATAACGTTGACATTCATGACAAAATTATAATTATTCTTGAACCTTATGCATTAAACGATGAATTTTAACATTTCATATTAAGATTTAATTTTTTTAAAAATATTTTATAGATACCATTAAAAGAGAGATTTGGGGGTGAAAAGAATGCCCAATGATAGGGTGATTTTACAAAAAGAATAGTATATACACTTACATTTATACGCCCTCAAAACATTTACACATGTCCATGTAAATGTATTTGTCAAATATTTACATTGGCCTTGTGTAATTGTAGAAAATATACATATATACATAACAACATTGTAAATGTAAAAAGTTCAAACATATAAATGTAAATGATTTACACTTGCACAAGATTTACATGTCGTATATATAGGTACTGACATTTACATGCACAACATTGGTACAGACTATACATGAGTTAGGATATCAAAAAATACCACATTTTGCAAAAATGTAAGAAGGTGTGAAAAAGGACGTTGAAAGATGTTTCAACACTTTATGATCTCACTTTGTAATCATCCAAAATCCATGCACTAGAAGAAAAACCCCATTTTTTGACGAGTGATGTAGATTATGGAAAATGGATATAATTTATGAAGTGATGGTTGATTGTGCGATTTTCCATAATTTGATAATTGAAGATGAAATAAACAATCATTTGGAACCTTTTTTTCAATAAGCAAATCTTGTGCAATTGAAGCGAGGGTTAACATTTGATTCATTCATGCAATCATGCAAGGCATTCAAGAGATTGAAAAGTCACATATCCACTTCAATTTTAAATCAAATCTTGTGGAACATTTGTGGGCCATGAAAGGTTTCAACCAACTTGGTTGAAATAAAAATCTCCATTAAAATAAAAAGCCTTGGTAATAAAACTATTGTTGATCCTACCTTTTTCATCTTTTTCTTCACATACATTTAAGTTCATTGTGCATAGTTGTAGAAGCACACAAATCTGGGTCTTCTACCAAAATTGAATAATCTGCTGGAAGTTTAGTGATTATTATCGATGATGAAACTTTTGAAAGTGATGGAAGCGGTGGGGCAAGTCGGAGTTGTCAACATAATTTATCTAGTTCTTCAAAGTCTCACAAGTTTAAATACTTACAAGCTTCAAGGTTTGCAAATTCATTTGTTGAATTTGGAAACGTGCAAATGCACTCTAATATTCCATTATTGCAGTTTTTCAATGTAGTTGTTGCCATGTTGGCAATGGTTATTGCTTGTGTTTTAAGTTGCACATTTCTTTGCTTTTGATTTTTTTTATCTTGGTTGTTCATGAACCTTGTGGCCGCTTCAAATTTTGGCCTTGTTACCAAATTCCTCGTCTACATTAACTTTTTGATATTTGTATAATTTCTTCCATGCTTTCAACTAAATTCATTGGTTCAACAAGAGTTTTCCTCTTCATGGGGTTCAATCGAATCCTACTCTTCTTTCTAGTTTCTACCCACCTAGGAATATCTTTAAGAATCAACTAGAATGATGTATGAAAACAAATGAACTTTGTTTTTGATGTTTTGTTTTGAAAAATTATAGAGTTTTTTGGAGTGCATCTTTAGAAGACTCACCACTTTTGTTGAAAGTAGCCACCACTTGACAATTGCCACAAAATTTTGCTACATTGTGTTTGATCACTCCCCATTTGGTCTCCAAGCTTCTAGCTAGATGTTATGCACAACATAAAGGCTGATTGTTGTTGTAGTGTGTAGTAATCCTCTTCCAAAAAGCTTGATTCTTTTGCCCATTTCCTATGACAGAATCTTGCAACACATGAAACATTGACTGACATAATTGTTCTTCTTCATTTGCCACAATTTTCTTTTCTTTTTATGGCTTTCTTCCACACCACACGAGCATTGGGTTTTTGTGTGTCCATGAAAGTTTGCAACAAACATATGAGACACATTGCTAACACGATCAATGTTGTTTGATTACATCTATGGAACCTTCTATCAAGCTTGGTATTTTCCACCAAATTGCAGAGCTTGGCTCAAAATTAACCAATCTTGACAACTTATTTGTTGTCACCGATGACTATTGGGGGTTGATAAAACTACCTTTTTTCACCATTGTATAATGTCATTGCAAAATGATATACAAACATTGTTGGAAATGCTTCAAGGACTTAAATGTTTCATGTTTTTTGCATGTTGGCCATCATGCAAATGACACGCCAAATTGCAAGGAGCTTTTAACAAGAAATTTGAGCTTCCAACACATGCTTTTCTTATTGTATAAAAAGTTGCACAAACCCTAACATCTCTTTATACAATTTCAACTTTGCAATGTCATTTTCATTTAATTGATAAGGTTCTAGCAATTGTGGGATGGTTCTTTGATTTTTCAATAACTATCGATTCTAAGTATGTTTTTAAATTCAAAATCAAAGAATCACCCATTTCAGTTATTTCAAAACCTTCCAAAAATTTTGATTTCACAAAGAACTAACAAATAATAATTAATTAATTAAACAATTTTTTTAATTTGGAATCAAGAAAATTATTACAAAAATTCTATTTGATGAGGTCGAATGAGAGGGCAAGTTTTTCAAATTTTGGCCTCCAGTGGTTACCTATATGCCTTTGTTCCTTGTCTAATTTTGGTAGGGATTTTCCAAAATCAAATAACCACCCAATAGTGTGCCACTATGGCACACTATGTTGTCACTATAAAATTATTATTTTTTCACTATTTTGTGACTATTATTCAACTATTAATAAGTTAATAGCAAAACAAAGTCATATTTAAATATTTAATAAATAATAATTTTCTAATAACTTATTAACTATTGTATATTATTTATTATTTAATGGTAAATGTGAATTAATCAGTTTAATTCAAACAATTAATTTGTTAATTCTAGCACATTAATGTGTTGTTTGCCTCTTTGTATTTTTCTTTTTCCTCTTCCTATACAAGCTATGACAAAAAAATAAAACTATACAAAGACCTAAAAATGAAAAACATTCATTACATATATATAAAAAAGTGCAAATAATTATATATGTAAATAATTAATAAATTGTGTAAGAAATATATAAAGAAATAAATATGAAAAACATTAGTTACAATTTATACAAAAATATGCAAAGAACAAAATATGAAGAGCAATTTGTTTTTCAATTTTGATCTTGCTCAAGTTGTGATCATCCATAAGAATATTTAACCAAATTTGGTGATATTAAAAATATGGCAATAGAAAAATTTTAAGCACCTTTTCATACTTAATGCAGTTGTGATGATTTTTGGCAATTTTTCAAGTTTTGTTTCTTGGAGGTTTCTTTCAAAACATAAAGAATTTGTATTAGAATATTGTTTTTGCAAAATGGCAAAAATTCACCCAAAAAAATCAATGCAATGAATAGAGTATGAAAATCATCAATCACTAAAACCCTTTGGCCGGGGAAAAAGCTCTAGATGAATGCAAGGTGATATAATGTCAATTGAATAAATCTATAATTGAATATAATTCATACGATTTTCAAAATATTCAAATATTATGATGGCATTTGCATTAGCTCCAACTTTCATTACTTATACTTTTGATTTACACATTGTGAAGAAATAACTTAGAGATATTATTATTATTATGATTAAACATCTACAATGGTAAAGAATGTATTTTTTATATTTAAAACCATTTTACATGATAAAAAATTATAATGATTTTCATGAATACAAACTCTCTAGGTAATCATTTTTAAAAATCTATGAAATGTACTCTATTAGTTAATTGATTTCCAAATTTAAATTTTATGATCATGAGTGTAATATTTGAGCAAGGTTCCAAACTGAGCGGAATCCTTCCCCCTCCCCTCCCCTCCCCTCCCCCAAAGTTCAACATCAAGTTGCATGACACCGCCAAAAACAAACCAAGATTAAGCTTGATGCTACAATTAACTTACAAACAATACAAAAAGTTTGTATTTAAGTTCAACAAACTTGATTTGAGAGCATATCATGAACTTGGACATTGATCAAATTCAAATAACTTTTATTTTAAAATTTTGTCTTTGAATTAGGTGTAGGAGGGGGAGTATTGTTGCACCCACTCATTAAGAGAGGGATAGATACTACACCTACTTATAAAGGAAGTATGCATAAGATCCCTCAATCTTCTAAGTAGTAGGAGGTCTACCGTCCCTCCTCTTTTCCAGAAGGGATGTTGTTCCCACATATAAGGTGCCCTCCAAATACTCTAGGGAATTTGTCTGAGTTCTGTCCATCAATTTGAAAGCAAATTCAAACAGATGAAACCCAACTGCGTAAACAAGATGGCCACAATTGTTGCAAGCAAGCTGCATGACAGCTGCTGCTTAGGACCCCAAGCAAATCATGGTCCACTATTTTGTACATGCATCTAATTTCTACCTCCTATCCTCTCTCAATCTGCTGTGCACACCCATATATTATAAAGGAAAACATCTTAGCATTGAATCTCCAGCATACAGCAACAACAATGGAGAATTGAGTGGATCCACTCCAATGTTACTAATGGTTATGGTTTATGGAAAAGACATCTAATAATAGAGTACATGCTTGTTATTAACCAGAATCTAAACTAAAGCCAAAAGAGTGCTGGCATTTGCCTAATATCACCCAGACATTTGAACAACTGCAGGCTACATCTTTCCAAACAAGAGAGAGAGGGTTGTGACCTCACAATTCACATGAAGTGTCCATGCTGGTCATGCCAAACCCACAGACCCCGTTCAGATAATCATGTGCTTGCTGTCGTTGATGGAGAAATTAGCAGAACACGTGTGATAACTATATGGGCTTCTTGGGTGTCATGGTCTGAAACCAACAAAACTGAGTACTGCATATGCTTGTTTCCAATAAGAAAGTAGGCTAATTCCAAGGTAGAGCCTGTAAGACACACAAGAAGTGAACTGACCCATGTTATTGCTTCCTAGGATACCACTTGGGCTCCTGTGACATGCTGAGCAATCCAACCTAACCCATCCCATAATCCTTCCCCTGTTAGGGCACAACATGCTTGGATGTGCCAATCGTGCTTCTTAATGGTATGCAATGAGAGAGCATCACTGATCTCCGCTGGTGTCATAGCATCTTTAAGGTCCTGCTTGTTTGCAAAGACTAGCACCACTGCATGCTGTAATTCTTCATGTTGCAACAACTTGAACAACTCATCCTTGGTGATTGCAATTCTATCCCGGTCAGTGCTATCAACCACCATCACCACTGCATGAGTTCCTCGATAGTAAGTTGCCCAAGATGGCCGCAACCTCTCCTGGCCCCCCAAATCCCATACCTCAAAGCGGATGTTTTTGTACACAAGTTCTTCAACATTGCTGCCAACAGTAGGTTGTGTGACCACCACCTCTCCCAAATGCAATTTGTAAAGAGTTGTTGTCTTGCCAGCATTGTCCAGCCCAACTACCACAATCTTGTACTCCTTTGCTGGAAACATGAAGAACCATAGCCTTGACAATAAAACCCCCATTCTGCAGTCCTGCAAGGATCCTCCTTCCCTCTCTCGAAAGTTATCCACTGAATGGAAAGGACGCCTTTCCTTATGAGACTCCCACTTGCACTCTTCTTCTGCTTGCCCGATCACATTACAACCATGGTTTCTCACTTGCTCTATGAGACTGCACAAGTTGAAGCTTCTCTTGCAATCATGAACCAAGTCTCCAAGTTTGCTTCCCCAACCCCCTTTGCTCTTACTGTCAACAATGAAACCTACTGATAAAACTGGGATTTCGTTCACCAGGTGATGCCACTTTTTCTTGAAGAGCCTGATTAAAACACTGAAAAAGGGGAAAAAGACACAATTAAAAAAAAAAAAGCCACAGCAGATCCAACTTAGGAAAAGATACATCCAACAAAGAGAATACAAAACACACATCCCCCCATCAAAAGCCATCAACAACAGACCTACCCAGATTGGTCCTCAATCAATAGACACCAGATTCCCTCACCCTAACAAAATAATAACAAGGGACCAAAACTCATCTTCTCTCATCATTCTCATCCTCCCTCCAACTCCCAAGATCTTTCTTCTTCTCTGACAACCCTGCCTTTCTACTGTAACCCTAAATCTCATGATAAATAAGACACCCTCATTCCTGCATGCTGTTTAGTGAAATTTGTATAGGGAGAATTCCTCCACACTCTACCTTCCCATCTCCACATATGATGAACTCCATATTTCTTCTTCCCTAACTCCCCTGCTTTTCTATCGTAACCCTAAATCTCACCATAAACAAGACACCCTTATTCCTGCATGCCGCTTTATGAAACTTGTATAGGGATAATTCCTCCACACTCGTACCTTCTTTCCATCTCCACATCTGAACTCCATCTCTCTTCTTCTGTGCCTCCCCGGCTTTCTATCGTAACCCTAAATCTCACCATAAAACACACCCTCAATTCCTGCATGCCGTTTTGTGAAACTTGTAGAGGGAGAATTCCTCCACACTCTTACCTTCCTTCCAGCCCCCTGGTTACTACTAGATCTCTCAGCAACGACAGACGAGAGAAAGAGAGACAGTATTGAATCTCACACGGACTTCCCTGACTCCCATCATCATCATCATCATCATCATCTTCTACAGCAAGAGAGAAGCACTGACCTGGTAGACGAGTCGCAGAAAAGAGCGTCCAAGGAAGGAAGGAAGGAAGTGAAGGAGTTGCAATTTCACCTACGCTCGACGGAAGAGCAAGAGTAGTGAGGGAGCGCGCAGCAGCAACGTCGTCTTCCCAACAACAACAACAACAACAACGCGCTTGCTGCTGCTTCAAGGAGTTTTAGGTCGTGGAGTGAAGACGACGGGAGGTGAGAGAGTTTCGCCACTTTTCGCCAACCCTAGAAAACGATTCAGCGCCAATTAAGTAGATACAAAATTCATTTGGCGTTGTGCATTTGTAATAGTAACTCAATGGGTTTTTAATTTTCAAAATTTTCAACAAATATCAAAAAAAAAAAAGAAAAAAATTCAGGTACATACATCTTTTGCTAATTATTTTGTGCCAAGAATTAGGTGTGGGTATATAATAATTGAAGATATTATATTGTAGTCCCTTTTTAGGTTCCCTAGTAATTAAATTATTTTTGAAAATTTCTATTTTTAAGAAAATTAAATGTTTGAAAAGTTGAAATTTAAAGAAATGATAAAGGAGGGGAAATATATATATATATATATATATAATTTAGTCTCATTATGTTAGAAGATTAGAGTTCAAGGAACCTACAAAAGAAGTTGCCTATATTTATTGCCAAATTTTCATATATTATTCATTTTTTAAAAATTGTTGAATTGGGATTTTGAAAAATAAAATAATTATTTGGCATTTGAGTCTCGAACTTGAAAAACCTACCATGATAATTCCAAAATGTTGCATCATTTGCCATCTTTTTGGCCATAAATTACTTTTGGCCACTTTTGAATTTTAGTTGCCAATATCACAATTCACATCATCACAAATCTACAAGCCTACATCTTTATTTTATTTTTGAGGAAATTTTTAATCACATTTCAAAAACTAAACTAAAATTTGTTCACATAGTTTTGTTTCCATAATTATGTTTGATAACTTTAACATGAATATCAACACATTTTAAAAAACACCCCAATTGTTCCCATTTATTTGTGTCAATAAATGAACACATACAATTAAATTTGGAATTAGTTGTGTTTGCCCCCATACATGTTTGGTAAAGCTAAAATTATACATGCATGTCTATTATTCTTAGGTGAAAAATATTTTTTTATAACATAAAAAACAACAACAATACAAGAAAATTAATCAATTATAAATTAATTTCATTATGATTTTTGTTATCAAATTTTCATCAAAGCTTTATTGAATTTTTAAAAATAACATCAAATTAATTGAAAAAATTTATATCTCAAAAAAAAATTATATTAAAATTTTAATTTATTTTTAAATTAATGTGTTTTATTTTAATCAATTATTGCATAATCTTTCAAATCAATTTTTTTTTTAATCTCATTTTAGTAAGATTAAAAAGAATTGAAGCTAATTATTTGTATGTTTATCAAACAAACTTCAATTTTAAAAATTAGTCATATAAATTTTTTTAATATTTCATAATGACATGAAACCTCGTGATAAAAAAAGACAAGTGATAACTTTAAAAAATAAAAATGATGAAAATGCATATGATTAAATCAATTACCTGACATTCATTTTGTAAGACATCAAAGACCATGTTTCTCTTTCGTGACACTAAAATTTGAAATTTTTCTGCAATTTAAAAATGTTTATAATTTGTGCTTGGCAAGATATTACAATATTTCTACCACACTGTGGAAAATATACAAATTCAAGGGCACATTTCAAATTTGTTGAATTTGCAATTGAAAATTGTTTGATAATTAATATAGGTTTGAAAATTTGCTAAAATATTAGTGAATTGTGGTTGTAGGTGCAAAAAACTATTGGCAATTAATTGTGGGTGATTAGAGGTGGGAGCTAGTATTATCAATATAACCACAACAAACAAAATGGACAACATGCAAAGAAATTTTCAAAAGACAATATTGTTCATGAATAAGGAGAACAAGTGAACTTTTATTATTATTATATTATTATTATGATGGAAAATTTGGGGTTATATATATATAATTTTATTTTGATAATGCCCACACACTAAATATGTAGTTAAGTCTAATGACATTATAAAAAATGTAAAATAATAACCATTTAAACTATTAGTTTCATATTTATAATGTTTTGTACTTAATGTTGGAGAGATGTTTAATTTATTAAGAAATCAAATGCATATGCTTTTAGCATATGGGGTTGTTTTTCATAATGATAAAACATTCTTTTAATATATCAAAGGTGTAAGATGTAGTTAAATACTATAACATTATATAAAATGTAAAGTAATAGCCATTTAGGTTATTATTTTCATACTTATAATGTTTTGTATTCAAAATTGGTATATTTATTAATAAATTGAATGTCTATACTCATTAGCATATTAGGGTTGTATTTTTTAATAATAAAACATTTTTTCAATACATCATTTAAGAGAAGAAAAAAAGTAATTCCATTATTTCATATTCAATTTGCTTTTTAATTCAAGTTTGGAATTTTTGATAAGTTTGTATACAAAATTAATTAAACAAATTTGTTTTGTGATCATAAATGGTTTATATAGTGTGCATGTAGGCCACATGTGATTATGTTCACATGTTTATTACGTTCAATTAGTTGTAATGGACATGTGTAACTAATTGATCATAATCAGATGAAGAAATATAAGACCACCTTACATCAAAGAGGACTAGCAATAACACATGATGCAATGACCTATGTCAAATCATCAAGGTAATTGATTATTTTATTATTCCCAAGATAATCTAATATAATGACATAGAAAGAAAATTTTGAAATGTTTTGAAGAAAAAATCATTTAATGACTTGAAAATGTGTGTAGATCCAATTGTTCAATTGAAACCCTACATATTCAAGATGCTATGAAAAATATACAAGAGCAAAGGGAGCTTGGCTTTGATATACCATTATGTATCAAAACAATTATCGAGGTAAAAAAAAGGTTAGATCTTTGAAAGGTCATAAAAGAGTTTGAACAAGATGAAGAACTTAGTAAAAGTGTAGAAATTTTGGTTCTATGCTTTTGATGGATGATGGAGGGCTATTCTTGAAGAGGAAGGAACAAAATATGGCATTAAAGTTTTGTGGCTTTTTTGAAATGGTGGTTACATAGAAGGATCTAAATTGAAATATTTTTCTCTAATATCAATGTTTTGGATGGAGATGGGCACAAGATTTTTACATGTGAAATAATTCATTTATGGATATTGGAAATTATTATCACTTGCAATGATTTTTTTTTAATTATACTTTTTGTAAATTTTACATGAATAATTTAAGTAGGTACATGTATAACAATCAAGGAAATCAAGTTGATGGTGATGTTAAACCAACTATAGCTAAACTTGATATTTCATATTTAACCTAAAATCTAATTAATATTTTTAGCATTTGCTATATTTAATATCCATTTAATATCTTCTAAAAATCAAGAACTTTTTGCTAGGTGAAAGCACATTACGATGGCCCGGGGGGGACAAGTTAATAAGAAAGAGTAAAATATATATGAGTAAAAATATAAGGTGAAATATATTGGTTGTTGGGTAAACGTTATAAGTTAATTAGTTTAAAAGGAAGGTACATTTTATTCAAATAATCAATGTAATTATAATATAGGGTATGTAATAATCTAAAATAATGGATTATAATTAGTATAAGGTGATTTTAATATGTATATATTAAATAATTAAATAATAATAATGTGATAAAAAATAGGTTGGAAAACTATCTAATACCCTTTTTCAAAATGGTCATTTAATGCAAGTAGGTCCCAAACTTTACATTAAATGTCCCCCCTGAGTACGGTGGCCAAAAAATGTTGTAACAAATATTGTTTTTCAAAATTGTGCAACTTTTAACTTCCACCAAACCAATATTAAAAGAGGTTTTCATAAGTTACATTCAAAATAAGGTTATTCAATTGTAAAATAATGTAATTGTCAAAGGAAATTACTTTTTTGATTAATATTAAATGAATAAAAATATATTTGTGAAAAAAATATGTTTGTCACAATATATTGCAAAATGCAAACATACCCAAAAAATGATTCAAATAATTTCAAATTTTTATGAAGTACTTAGTCATATATTGAATATGAATAATTGTACCATTCCAATTACAATTGAAAAGTTTGACTCATGTGATTTCACAAAAAACATCTAAACAAGTTTTTTATTCAAACGAGCATAAATGTGTTGAAAAAAAACATTTTGTCGGAAAAAAAAAATTCATTTGAAGATGACAAGAATTATGTTAGAGGCTTTTATATCAAGAATCATTTTATATGTCTATCAAAATGTTAGATGAATTCAAAGAAAAATTGCCCCCAAAATATACCCAATTTTTTTTTTCTTTGCCTAAAATGGCCCCCTTGTAATGTGTTTTCACCTTGTCCACAAGATCTTTCGTTGGTTCATTTGTGTTGTTAATTTGTTTTTTAAAATCCATATTGCAATCTTCATCAACCATTAGGTTTGCACAACCAATTTCAAATTATGGTGATGAAAAACCTATTCATTTCTTCATGGAAACATAGGTTTATTTTTACTTTCAACTTTGTTGCTTTTGATTCATTTTTATGAAGTTTTAGTTTAGAAAATTGGAAAGTCAAACAACCTGCCTTAATTATTTGTTCATTAGAATTTTGAGGAATTGATTTGTATGAAGTCTAGTGATCTCAATGTTTGTTCAGAATCACCTTGTTCACAAATGTGAGTTTGTTTTTCTATTCATTTTGCAAATGAATGGATTGTTTTCAATTTTTGTCCAAGTGGATAAGTTCCATTACATTGTTTTACCTTCAAATTTGTTGCCTTTGATTCATATCTTTGAAGTTTTAATTTAGAAAAATTGGAAAGTCCAACAACTCTTGGCTTAATTATGTGTTCATCATATGTTGGAATTAAGATTTATATGGAGTCCAATGATTTCAATCCTTTATCAAAATAGTATTGTTCACAAATGTGAGTTGTTTTTTATTCACTTTGTAGATCAATGGACTATTTTCAATTTTTGTCTGTCCAAATGGATAAATTCTATAGTTTTTAGTTTCTATCTATTTAAGTGGACAAGTTCTTCAATTTTCAATTTATGTTTGTTTAAGTTTTAAATTTTCTATATCTAAGTGGATAAGTTTTGTAATTTTCAATTTTTGTTTATCTAAGTGGATAAGTTTTACAATTTACAATTTCTATTTGTTTGAATGGATAAATTCTATAATTTCGAATTTATGTTTATTTGAGTGGATAAATTTCACAATTTTGATTTCTGTATGTCTAAGTGGATAAGTTTTACAATTCTCAATTTTGTCTATCTAAGTGGATAAATTCTGTAATATTTAATTTTTGTCTATTTGAGTAGATAAATTATGAATTACATATCTTCAAATTTTTGGCTTTTGATTCATGTCTTTGAAGTTTTAGCTTGGGTTAGTTATTTGTTCATTAGATCTTGGAATTGACTTGTATGAAGTCTAGTGGCCTCAATCCTTGATCAAAATAGTCTTATTCACAAATGTGAGTTTGTCTTTCTATTCATTTTGCAAATGAATGGATTGTTTTTAATTTCTATTTAAGTGGATAAGTTTTGTTGCATTGTTTTAATTCACATGGATTCATTAACATGGTTGTCAAAACATGGATATTGGTTATTTAAACTTGTTGATTTATGTGGACCATTGTGAACATAATCACCTTGGACTCTATAAAGTTTATACATTGAGTCCATAAAGTTTGGTTAGATTGTAATAATGTCCAGTTGAATGGCTTTTATTGTAATGTCAAGTCCTTTTGAAATTGTATGATTGTTACAAAGTCCAATGAATTGGTTGGTTTGTAATTGGAAGTCATTTGAATTAATGAAATTTTTACAAAGTCCATTTGGATTGGTCAACGTGTAACTCAAAGTCCATTTGCATTGGTAACATTGTCACAAAGTCCGTTTGGAATGGTCAATTTGTCATTGGAAGTCCATTCACATTGACAAGATTATCACAAAGTCCATTTGTACATGTTTAATTTGTCATGAAGTCCATTTGGATTGGTCAATATATCACTAGAAGTCCATTCGTATTGATGAAATTGTCACAAAGTCCATTTGTATAGGTGAGTTTGTAATAAAGTTCATTTGGATTAGTCAATTTGTTGTTGGAAGTCCATTCACATTAATGAGATTGTCACAAAGTCCATTTGGATTTGTTAGTTTGTAATGAAGTTCATTTGAATTGGTAAAATTGTCACAAAGTCCATTTGGATATGTTAGTTTGTAATGAAGTTCATTTGAATTGGTAAAATTGTCACAAAGTCCATAAAAAATGGCTAGTTTATAACTTGAAGTCCTTTTAAATTATTGAGATGGTCACAAAGTCCAATTTGATTGGTTATTTTCTAACTTGCAATACATGTATACTTGAATTTAACAACATTATCACCTTGTTGATTTGAATGGACAGTTTGTACATAATACATTTGAAGGACCCATATGTATGAATTGGGACCAAATGTAATACAATCCATTTATTTTGGTGAGATTGTAATAATGTTGTTGCATTTCAATGTTGGTTTTCACATTTTGAAGTTGAATTTAGAAAGATGAAGGTTATCAGATGTCTTGATGCCACCACAAATTCAGTTATGTGTGGATTATATGGGTTTCCATTTCAATTTATGTTTTTTTTGTTATTTTTCTTGAACTTTTCATTTTTTCTAGATATATCAATACACTCCAAATATGAGGACAAAATCCAAATGTGTTGTCTTCCACTTTTCAAGATATTTATAAAAAAAATAAACTGATGACCTTTTCCTTCCATAATTTTTGGTGGGCAATCATGGCCATCTAAGATTCTTGTCAAACTAATATGTTGTATTAAATTTCAATGTCCCATTGCATGTGCTTTTCCAAATTATGGAGTAGAGGAATTTTGCTCTAGATCTGTTGATCTATAATTAAGTTATAAAATCTAATGTTTCTGTTTCTATTTGTTTAATCTAGTTGGACTATCATGTGTGTTTAGCCAAGGTTCATGAAATTGACATTTGTGAATTGGACATTAAATGAACAAATCTAGAAGGTTGTTTGAAATCCATTAAGTTGTTTATTTCTAATGTACTACAAGTCCATTTGACTTAAATTGTCACAAAGTCCATTAAATTTGAATTATTAGTTTATAATTGGTTTCTATTTAATCCATTTCAACTAATCTAATTGTAACAACTTGTCTATTTGTCTTGGTCAAATTATAACAATGTTGTTGCATCTCAATGTTGGTCTTGACATTTTGAAGTTTTATTTAGTTTGGGATACATGTTAGTTGTGTTGATACATTGTCCATATTGTAAACAACTTTGTCAATCACTTTGGATTGGATCTGTTCATCTAGACTTTGGTTGCCTATATACTTATTATCTTGAACTATTAGGTTGTCTGCTCAACCATGCTTATCCCATTTAAGTTCACATTTCTATTTGACATAAATGGCTAGATTCAAAGGCTACTTATTGTCTATATGTCCAACTTACATATATACTTGCTTACATATATTTGGATAGCTTGCATATATACTTTTTGTCTTTCTATTAAGCTATTTAGAAGGTTTTGTTATCCAAATAAGTAAACACAACCTAGGACATAGACTATCAAATTTTTAAACTACCTTTAACCTCTATCATATCTAGTAAAATATGTAGTATGCACTACCCTAGCAACCTATAAGATAATGAACAGTATAATTAATTTGTGTGTAGATTGAATTTTTTTGAGATTTCAAGTTGCACATCTTAAATCATCTATTGGGCAGAGGTCATTCAAATTTTTGAAGTCATTATTTGTGAAGCCTCTTCAGGATAAAAATACATGTTGTTACATCTACCATTTAGAGTTCAATGAGTTGAGGTTTGCACTAAATACAATGAGGACAAAAATTAGTATCCACAACTAATAGTTGTGTGATTGTCAATGTGATGGTGTATGTGGTCATTTTGGGCAGCCATGTCAAGCCTTGTGTGTTATATACAAAGGTATTATAAACATGTGGGAGGCCATAGTGTGCCCTAAAGGTGAATATGAAGAATAACATAAACGTAATTGTTTGTTTGGTAATTGCCCAAGTTGTGGGGTGCAGAAGTTATCCTTGTGTCCAAAAGAGGTTATTAAATCATACTCAGACATGATCCAATGGTGTTATTTTGCTTTGGAAACAACTGTGGCCAAGAATGGTTGACCACTAAATAAGTTGACCTTTGTGTACAAAAACATGACATCATATGAGTTCATTGAATATATGCAACCAAAATTGCAACATTTTGTCAAGCACAATTTCGTTGCAAGATGGGAAAATAAGCATTTCAAACGATGCATTAAATATTTCCCAACCAATACTATGGTTTCTATTGTTGACTTTATAGAAAATTTCAGTTTTGAAGTGCAAAATGAAATGCAAAGTATGCATTGGCATACTTACCAAATTTCCATTTTGGTCCATATCAATTTTCGCCACAACCTTGCACCAAATCGATATGATGAAGATTCAAAAATACTTATTGAATATCATTTTTATATTTCAAATGATTGTAATAATGATTCAAAGTTCGTGCAACATTGTTTCAAACTTCACTGGTAATACATGGGGGAGCAAGGATACACAATTCAATGGCATTGGGTCTGGAACAACGGTTGTGCAACCCAATTTAAAAGTAACAAGCCTTGGTATTTTGTGTCTAGGTATCCAAATATAATTGGAGGTTGCAAAATGTTGTGGAGTTTTTTGGAAGCGGTCATGGCAAAGGATCCCATGATCGATGGGGCAAGAGCCATGGTCAAAAGATTTTTCCAAAGAGAACAACTTAATGCCCAAGGCAAAAAGTTGCAAAATGATAAAGAAGTGGTTACTTTCTTATACGAGCATTTGTATGATAGACCAAAGTCATCTACTCTAGTTCCATCAAATCTTTCCACATAACATTCTAGCACATTAAAGCTGAAGATGTGTATAAAGTTTCATTTTTATTCATTTGTGATCCCATCAAAGGTACAATGAAAAATCACTCAATTTGTGCTACTAACAAAAATAATCTCCTTCGATTGCTTGTAAAGGATTTGGCATGTTTTTGTGAGTTTTGTTTGGATAGTTGTTGGACAGAGTGCCAAAACATGAAGGGGATAGGGTAGTGGGTTTTTAAACAACTTCAACCTCATGATACATGGTATGTATGAGAAGCAATGTATGATGGGTGGGATGGAGAGTGTCAATTTGGTCTACAAGGTTAGTTTCTACACTTGAATTTTTTGTTTATGTGTTATTTTTAACTTGAATTAAGTTCAGATTTTCACATGCATTATTATTCATTTTTACAAAATGTTGTTAGATGTAGGTGGTAAATTGATTATTGTACTAGAGATTGGGGACAACCCAATTGTTAATGTTGAGGAGGGCAATGATGAAGGGGCATCCTTTTGGTTGATTATGTGCACTGATCCATTGCATAAGGTAAGAAATTTTTTTATAGACCAATGGGGGACTAAGTTTGAAGAGGGAGATGATGTTGTGGGAGGTATTTATTATCAAAGATGGGGAAACAATGATACCTTTTACGTCCTGTTGAAGGACTCACACAAAGTGTTTTTTTACTTTCATCTGGTTAGGGTTGTAAAGTTCTTGATGCCACCCTAAAAATCATAAAGTGATCGGAAATGATCCAATTTATGAATTGTTAGGAAACATTTTGTGAAACATCAATGAGGTTAGCGTTTCTTTGGAATTAAAAGACTAGATTGAATTGACTAAATCAATCTAGTCAATTTTGGTATTGGTTTGCTATATATATTTAGATATATCCAAACTACAAGAGTTTATTTCTAATCTGTATAGGCTATTATATGAAAGGTGGACAAATTGAGATTCAAACTTCATACATCACACCTTGTTAGTAAGGATCCTAACTATAGATCTCATGAATTTGTAGTAGACTTAATACATGTACTTGCCATTAAGCTATATTATAAATCTATAATTAACATAAATGTATTGAAAATGGTGGATTGTTTTATGTTTAATAGAATGTCTATGATACCATTTGAGTTTGTAGCATGGACAACCTATGCAAGGACATATATTTTTTACATCTAAAAGATGGATGATCACAATTTGCATCTTGTTTTCATAATTGCCAATTTTTCAAACCAAGGGAAATATGCTACTTGACCTACCTTGTTGATTTGAGATCTATTTTTGTTTGTTCAACTTTTGTTTTGTTTTTTGAGAAGGTGGTTTAACTTAGAAAAGAAAAAAATAACACATTGCTTCAACACATCAAAATGGCCATTGGTAACCTAAATTATGATTGATATTGCTGGACAAATTAATATTAGGTGAATATATATTATTACAGTCATGGTTAATACATACCTAGGTATCAAGGATGGTGAGTTAGGAAATTTGAAAGAATTATTTGTAGGTTTGCAAGCTAACAAAGGATCATATTGTGACCACTAGATTAAAATTGGATAATGATCATGATTCAAGTTACTATTGGGAATGGTAGAGCTATACTCAATTTTGATTTTTTCCATTAGTAATAGCACATATGAGTCCATGGGATATTTTAGAGTAAATTGAATTCAATGCATTATACTTGCCCCTAGATTTTACTAAAATTTGCAATGGCAATTGAAAAGGAGGAGGTGTTGTTAGAATGTTAATGCTCATGGTTACATCATCATAACAATTCAGATTTGACTTGGGTTGTCCAATTTAAACATATGAAAGTTGACATGATCTTTATTTCTTTTTCTTCTACATTGAAGTTTTGTGCTAATGGACCCCATTGCCATGTAGCATGAATGGAAATTTAAAGATATTAACTTTTGTAGGTCACCTTGGATTTGATTTTTCTTTTTGCTTTCAAATGTGAACCTTGTAAAATTACCTGATACTTAAACATATGTTTGAAGAATTGTTTCAAGTTTAGAGTACTTAGTTAAATTCTCTTCCAAGGTAAATTTGTTAAATAAATGGAACGTAGAGGTTGAAAAAGGACCACTTGATGTACTTATGATAAGTGGTTGGAATGCAAAGGCCTAGAAGGGATTGAAATGCAATGCCCTAACAAATAATTAGTGACTTTGATAGGCCCAAGAAGGATTGAGATGGACTAACCTAACAAACAAATGAATTTGATAGGCCTAAGAGGGATTGGGATGAACTATTTTAACAAATAAGTGAGTTTGACAAACCCTAGAGGGATTAAGATAGACAATGTTCATTGAAACAGATTATGTTCCAAGGATTGAAGTGGAGAGGATCAAAATGGATATTTAAGTGGAATAATGGACTATCTTCACAAATGTAACATAGAGGGGTAAATTTGCATTACAATGTATTCAAAATATTTTTTTATCATTTCATGAACATGAAGATAAATTGGTCAAGTTGCAAAAGTGATATAGATGAATATTCACAAAAAAATTGTATATGAATAATAATGATTTCAAAGGAACATTGTAATTTGATGGAATTCCATGCTTTCTATTGTTGCTACATATTGGTGTTTATCTCTTAAGGCATGTTGAAGTAGAACAAGTCATGATTTAGGTTACCAAGGTTTGATGTTATGATTTTGAATGTAGGAATTAACCCAAAATACAAAAACCAAAAATGAATACATACATAACTACAAAGTGCAATGGTATTTCCTATTTGCACATTGTGGCACATTTTCTGATAGAATAAATGCATGCATCTAGCTTTTATTGATATATCATGTGAACACACGATTGATGGATTTGGAGATGTCCAAACTACATAAATATAACCACAAAAATGCATACAAACTATATTGGAATTTTGTTCATAACTTATCTTCTACATCTTTCAACCCCTAATACCAATGTCATATGGGCCAACTAAAACAAGATTGATAAAATATATTTAGCTTGAACTTGGCATTACCAAAACACTCTTCCAATGTACCTTGGAAATTGTAATCTCAAGTGGGCAATGCAAATGAAATTATTCAATTGGGCATCAAGTATGTATATAACTACTTGTAAACCAAAAACAAATGATCCAGAAATTGATCTAGAAAGGAAATTTAAAGGTGGATAAAGGACAAATTGCAACCTAGAAAGACAATAATCAATACATACTTTGATGTCATTTGAATTGACATATATATGGCTAATAGATGGCATCACAAATTTATAAGCTTCATGGGTTTGTTCCAAATCCATGCAAAATCTATTATTTCATGGGTTCATATTGTTTACACACAAATGTCATACATTATTTAAACATAAAAGTCATGTGCATGACTTTTGTGTGTAAAGAATACGAATAAACACACAATATTCATGTTTAAACAATGCACATGACATTGATGTTCAAACAATACAAGTAGATGAATGACATTCATGTCTATTCCATACAAACCTATTGCATGATTATTATTACCAAATTGTGGCCCATGAAGTTTGTGATGGGGTGGTAGAAATATGGTTGAAATGTGCCTTTATTTGTTTCAAGGATCCAAATGCAACATGTTATTTTAACTTAGTGCCTATAGTCAATTAACTAACCTCTTTAACTTTCATTGATCCAAAAAAAACATGTTCAACAAATCACACATTCTCATAAATGCATACAACAACAAATCAAGTTTTCAAACTACTTGTGGTTTGAAAGTTCAATGTATGCAATTTGTTCCAAGTTGTTTTCAAATTCTTCATTGTTTCAATTTATAGGCAAACTTGGAGACTTAGCAGCTATAATTCATGGCCAAGTGAATTAGAAATTTTGGGGAAATCCAACTCAAGTGTTGAACATTGTACTCAAGCACATTAAACACAATCCAATAAAATCAGATATTACAATAACTAGTCAACCATGCACCAAGTAGTTACTTGATAATATTGAAAAAGGTTTGGAAATTGTAATCAACTCTAAAGTTGATTAGAATGACAAAAAAGGAGTCACCTACCTATTCCTTCACAAATTGGTTTAAATTGTTGTACTTGCACACCCATGATCAAGTCCCATCAAAATAATCTAAATGGTCTATATATATTTGTTCTATGAAAAAATCAGATCATGGCTTATTTTGGTCATGCATTGTTAGTCCACCTATAAAAAAAATACATACAAAAAAAAGTTCATCCAAACAAAAGGAAAAAAAAAAAATACTTTATTTTTAATATATTTGAATACTAGAGATATTTGGCTTACATATTATTTGAAGTTATGGATTCATTAGCTATAAGTAGTTGGCTTAAAATGCAAAAGACTATAAATATTGCATACATTTCCTTCCAACTTCCAAGTTCAATGTATCCAGAATTAGCAAAACATGTACACATACATAGATTTAGAACATCATGAGGCCAATTCATTGACACAACCAAGATACATATAGGTAATGCAAAAAAATGTTCATCCAATCAAGATTTTGTTCCTTTGACTATATGAACTCAATTGTCCATGTTAAATTGTTGAACCAATCTATTTTACAACTCAAGGAAGTTCATGTTTATGCACAAGTTATAATGCATACTTTTTGTCATAAAAATACTTAGTGTAAGAATATGGATCAAATATTATTTGGGGTAACTTGGGATATAATATCATGCACAATTTTATATCCATGCTATAGATTGGAAGCTACATTCAGCCAAGATATGTATAACTTATAAATGTAACTTTTTGCAAATACACAACCCAAAAACAAATTTCAAAAAACTTTCTAAAATAAAACAAAGGTGACAAAAGAAAATTGCTTACTTTGATCGCTTTGAACCTCAACTAATAGTTTTCCCAGTTGCATGCCTTGTGTTTGTGGCAATGCTCATCTTTTTTGCAATTGGTTTTATTTTCATTTTACCTTTTTTCAATGGTGATAGTCCCTTTACACCCTTGCCTTTCTTGGTTGTTTTGGTAGCAACATTCTTGGGTTTTTTGGCAAGATGTTTTTAAGGTCATCATCAGTCAGGTTTTCATGGTTTTCATCAAGTTCATCATCAATATGCTCCATTTCACCTTCACTATATGAACCATCTTTTTTGGTAGCAACAATATTTTCTTCTCCATTTTGACACTTCAGATTTAATTCTTTTCTAATGGCAGCCCTTAATTTGAACCACTGGTGATTTATTTTGTGGTTGGAGGGGTGAAAGGTTTTTTTTGGAGTTGAAACATTAGCAAGTTCATTGTTTCGAGCTACAACCTTAATAAGTACATGTAAGTTTCCAATACTTGGATTGACATCATGGTTGGTAATTGCTGTAGACAAACATCTTAAAAGAGGGTAATTCCCGACTTTTAATGGTTGGGAGTCAAGTTGGCAGTTTGACTTTCGGCCTTTCTTTTGGCCATAACTTGTGTTTTAAGTACCCAAATGAGTAATGCAAGCCTATTTCGGACATTTATGTCTCAAGATATTTATAATGGTATAAGGAACTTTTTGATCCAATGAATTTTGACCCTTGTAATCGCTCTTTAAAAATTCGAAGATTCGGAAGTCCATCGAGACTCCAACTCCCAAAGGGGGAGCCCAACTTGGGAGTGTGTAGGTTCATTCCCTCACATTCTTTTACACTTTCGAGAACATGAAATGTGATTCTTGGGTTTCACTTTTGACTCACACCCTTGCAAACCTTTGCCTTGGTTGTGAGCCCAAGGCTAGGGTCGCGACACATGAACTTTAACGTAACAAGATGAACTTTAGAATTTCTATGCCAATGAATTGTAGAGTTGATATGCAATGGACTTTATAAGTCTTGTAATGGGTAGTATGGACTACACCAAAATGGTTTTCGATTTTCTAAAAACTTGTTATGGACTTTGAAACTCATAATGTTGTTGATATTGACTTTAGAATTGACGTTATGGACTTTTATGGACATAACAAGAATAAAAATTAGTTCAATGGACAATGGTCAAATATGAGGACTTGAGAGATACTGTTATGAACTTCCATGGATACACTAGAAGAAAAACATGTATTTTCGACTACTCTTTGCGACTAAATTTTAGTCGCAAGAGACATTTTGCAACTAAAATCCTTTTAGTCGCCTAAGACAAGTCGCATGTGAAAACTAGTCGCA
>Ga0116227_10006289_pt1 | contig 24200 bp, 19 predicted proteins | sample S1TSphgellanicum_FD_89693 | JGI IMG/M metagenome (GOLD analysis project Ga0116227, IMG submission 89693) | Host-associated microbial communities from peat moss isolated from Minnesota, USA - S1T2_Fb - Sphagnum magellanicum MG | ecosystem: Host-associated > Plants > Peat moss > Unclassified... | reverse complement strand
GCGGTGGTGCTGGTGACGTTCGTCGTCGATCTTTCCTATGTGCTCATCAATCCGCGTCTGCGCAGCGGTGCCGCATGAAACGCCGCTCGGGCGGGGTGGCGTTGAGTTTGGGCGCTCTGCTGACGGCGTCCTTTCTCGCGATGGCGGTGCTGGCGCAGTTTTGGACGCCCTACGATCCGGAGGCATTGGCCATCGCCGACAAGCTGCAGTCTCCGAACTGGCATCATTGGTTCGGCACGGATCAGCTTGGCCGCGACGTGTTGTCCATGATCATGGCGGGGGCTAAGAACACCGTCGGTGTGGCGTTGCTGTCGGTGCTGATCGGTCTGGCGTGCGGGGTGCCGGCGGGGCTGCTGGCGGCCGCGCGCGGCGGTTGGGTGGACGAGGTCGTCATGCGCGGCAACGATCTGCTGTTCGCCTTCCCTTCGCTGCTGCTGGCGATTTTGATCACGGCGGTGTTCGGGCCGGGCGCCGTGAACGCCATCATCGCCATCGGGGTGTTCAACATTCCGGTATTTGCGCGCGTGAGCCGGGCCGGCGCGATCGAATTGTGGACCCGCGATTACGTGCTGGCCGCGCGCGTCGCCGGTAAACGGGCGCCGCGCATTTCGTTCGAACACATCGTGCCCAATCTGCTCGGACTGCTGCTGGTGCAGGGCACGATCCAGTTTTCCTTGGGCGTGATCGCCGAGGCGGGACTGTCCTATGTGGGCTTGGGCGCACAGCCGCCCCGCCCAAGCTGGGGTCGGATGTTGAACGAGGCACAGACCTTGACCGCGCTGGCGCCTTCGCTGGCCGTGTTTCCGGGAATGGCGGTGGCGCTGTTCGTACTGGGGTTGAATCTGCTGGGCGATGGATTGCGGCAACGGCGGGCGCGATGAGCTCGAGCGATGTGTCGAGCGTTAGGTGCACGCCATTGCTGGCGGTGGAGTCTCTCACCGTGGCCATCGATGAGACGCCCGTCATCAAGGAGCTGTCGCTCGAGGTCGAGAGCGGCGAGATTCTGGGCCTTGTGGGCGCTTCGGGGTCGGGAAAATCCATGACGGCGCTGGCCATTCTGCAATTGACTCCGGAGCGCGCCACGTTGCGCGGCAGCGTGCGCTTGCAGGGTGCGGAGTTGCTCGGCATGCGCGCGCCGCAACTGCAGAACATCCGTGGACGTGACATCGGCATGGTGTTCCAGGAGCCGCTCTCCGCGCTGAATCCTCTCATGCGCATCGGCGAGCAAGTGGCGGAGACGGTGCGCTTGCATGGCGCAGCCTCCGCCGCGCAGGCGCGCCGCATGGCACGTGAGGCGCTCGATGCCGTGGGTCTCACGGGCGAGCAGGGCGCGCTACATCGGTATCCGCATGAGCTGTCCGGTGGCCAGCGGCAACGGGTGGCCATCGCGATCGCCATCGTGCTGCGACCGGCGTTGCTGATCGCCGATGAACCGACTACGGCGTTGGATGCCGAGAACCAGGCGCAGGTGCTCGAGTTGCTCGGCGAGCTGGCGCGTACCCGCCGCATGGGGATGATCCTGGTGAGTCACGATCTCGCGCTGGTCGCGCGCGTGACGGACCGGATCGCCGTGATGCAGGCCGGTGAGATCGTCGAACGCGGAGTCACCGCGGACGGGCTGCGGCGGCTCCAGCATCCGTATTCGCGCGCGTTGCTGGCGGCCGCGGTGCCGGCGCCGAAACGACGCGCGGCGGCCGATGCGTTCGCTGGGGCGAGTGCAGCTAACGCGGTGCTCGAGGTGCGCGGTATCGTGCGCGAGTATCCTTTGAAACGACGCTCGCTGTGGCGCTCGCCCGGCGCGTTTCGCGCGGTGGATGATGTGTCGTTGCGCATCTTTCCTGGCGAGACCGTGGGTTTGGTGGGCGAATCGGGGTCGGGTAAATCGAGTTTACTCCGCGCGATACTAGGCTTGGATTTTGTGCAGGCGGGCGAGGTCTACCTTGCGGGTGAATCCCTGCTGCAGGCCACTGGCACGACACAACGGCGGCTGCGGCGTTCCATTCAAGCCGTCTTTCAAGATCCCTATGGCAGCTTCGATCCGCGGTGGCCGGTCGAGCGATTGGTCAGCGAGCCGTTGTATCTCCTCGATGTGCAACCGAGCGCGGCGGAGCGGCGTCGCAAAGTGGCGTTGGTGTTGGAACAGGTCGGCTTGTCGTCTGCGGATGCGATGCGTCTTCCCCACGAGTTCTCAGGCGGTCAGCGACAACGGATCGCGATCGCGCGGGCGTTGATCGCGGAACCGGCGGTCATCGTGTTTGACGAGGCGGTGTCGGCGCTCGATGTACTGGTGCGGGCGCAGATACTCGATCTGTTGGCCGATCTCGCGCAACGCTTGAAGCTGGCCTATTTGTTCGTGACGCATGATTTGACCGTGGTCCGAGCGATTGCCGACCGGGTGTACGTGATGCGGCGGGGACGCATCGTCGAGCAGGGTGCGACGCATACCGTGTTCGCGGCACCGGAACATGCTTATACGAAAGCGCTGCTCGCGGCGGCCCCGGCATTGGTGAACGCGACTATGTGATTGAGATTGAGGTGATTAATCGGGACGAATGATCGGGGCGATGGATTGACTGGGCCTGGTCGGAACCGGCCGCGTTGCCAGTGCCTTCAGCGCGCCGGCGCCGTCAGCGCGATAGTGTCTTCAGCGCGAGTGATACACCGCGCGGGCGATTGCGCGCGCCAGGCAGTCGGCCGCGGCCGATCCGATACGCGCGACATGGGCGCTGCGTTGCTGACCGGAGCCCAAGCCGACCGCGCCGTTGGCGATCGCGAAAACGGTATCGCCGTCGAACGGCGTATGCGCGGGCCGGACGGCGCGGGCGATGCCGTCCTGGGCCATCATGGCGACGCGTTTGCATTCCACGGTGGAAAGATCGGCGCTGCACGCGACCACGCCGAGCGTGGTGTTGGATCCGGGTTGCAAGCGGCCGAGGATCAGCAACCGGGATTCCTCGGGCGCCGGATCGCTCGTGTCCAGCGGCGTTCGCGGCGGCGGCGCACCGCCGAACTCGGCATCGAGTTCGAAGGGCCATGCCCAGTAGGTGGCGCCGTCCGGCATCACCGCGGAGCCGATCGAGTTCACCGCCACCAGTGCGCCCACCACGAGACCGTCTTCCAGTTCGAGCGACGCGGAACCGATGCCACCCTTGATGAGGCCGGCCATGGCACCGCGGCCCGCGCCCACGGAACCTAAGGCGAAATCCGCGCCGGCGGCGTCGAGCGCGCCGATACCGAGTTCGCGGTAGGGGGGATCGAGTCCCCAGGCTTTGTCGCCGTCGTTACCGAGGTCATGCAGTACGGCCGCGGGCACGATGGGAATGGCGGGCGAACCCGGCCGCAACTGCAGGCCGACCCCGCGGGCCGACAACGCCGTCGTCACGCCGTCGGCGGCGGCGAGTCCGAACACGGAACCGCCGGCCAGCACCAGGGCATGTACGCGGCCCACCAGATTCTCCGGCGCCAGCGCATCCGTTTCCCGGGTACCCGGTCCGCCGCCGCGAACGTCGACGCTGGCCGGCCAGTTCCCCTGGCAGAGCACGACGGTGGCGCCCGACTGCGCCCGCTCACAGGTGGCATGACCCACGGATAGTCCGGGAACGTCGGTGATGAGATTGCGGAGCCCGGGCCGAAACATAGGGTCTAGAGGGATTGCGCCGCGACCACGGCCAAGCCTCGCAACACCAGATCCGGCACGATCTCGCCGTGGGTGCGCATGGTGCCCGTGATCATGCCCGCGTCGCCGCCGGTGATGAACAGCTTGGGTTTGACCCCGGTGCTCTTCTCGATGATTTCGGCGGCCCTGTCGGCCATCCCCGCGAGCGCGAACACGGCGCCGCGCGACACCGCGCCGATGGTGTTGTTGGCCAGAACGCCCGCGAGCGACGGCGTGCTATGTTCGGCCGCGCGTGCGATGTCGCTAGTCTTGCTCATGAGCGATTCGCGCATCATATGGATGCCGGGAACGATCAGACCTCCCAGATGCTGTCCGGTGGCATCGACGCTATCCACTTTGACCGCGGTGCCCGCATCGACCACGCACAGCGCCGAACGGGCCAGCGTCCACGCGCCGATCAACGCCAGCCAGCGATCCGCCCCCAGCAGCGACGGGTCCAGATAGCCATTGACGAGGCCCTGAAACTCTGGTGTCGCGGTGACGAATTCGACCTCGACCTCGAAGGTTTTCTTCGCGAGCTGCGTCAAGGTCTTCGCCATCACGGGACCCGCGACATTGGAGACGAGGACACGGGTTGGCGTTTGGCCCGACTCGAACAGTGCGGCCGTCCAGACTCCCGGCTTTGCCTCGCGATGCACCACGGCCTGTTGATCGGACAGGCCGGTACTCGTCAGCCAGGCCCATTTCAGACGGGTGTTGCCCACGTCGATGACCAGAATCATGCTTGATCTAGACCCCTGATGAAGCCGCTGCGGGCTCTGAAGCGCGCAAGGATATCACCGTCGGGAAACCCCTTGCGGCGCATTGACTGTCGAAGGGAGGGAGGCCGGCGGATGGCGCCCCGCGGGCGTGGAATATGTATAGGCGCGGACGCCCCCGTTGCGGTCGGTCGATCCGCCGGTGCGCGGCGAGCCACGCGTAGCGGGCGTCAACCGCGAGTGGCCCGGCTGGCCGATGTTCGAGGCGCCTTGGCTTTAGGGGGAGGGCTCTCGTCCCGGTCATCCGCTACAGTGACATCGCGAACGGTATTCTCGGAAAAACGCCCTCAAATTAAGATGAAATATAAAATTTTCATACCATATGAGAATCTGAGATGATTGATTGTAAGAAGATTATTAAATACTTCTTACCAGTCAGAATTGCGTGGCAACGACCGGCGGCCGCGGACGATGAGTCGCTCATGGACTGGTCGGGCGAAGTCGCTCAGGTCTTACAGAAAGGGGACGAGATGATGAGTTCCGCCACGCAACGAGCCATCGCGAGTACGCTGCTCATGGGGGTTGTCTGCTCGTCGGTGCAGGCCGATCAGGCGGTCGCCACGGGCATGACGGACACGAACGCAGGTTCGAACGGATTGCAGGAGATCACGGTCACCGCGCAGCGCCGCGAACTTCTCGGCACGGCGCAAACCGCGAGCGAGGGCATCGTGACCGATGAGGAACTCCAACTGTTGCCGACCTATCGCCCCGGTCAATTGCTGGAAACCGTGCCCGGGCTGATCGTCACCTTGCATAGCGGCGAGGGCAAGGCGAACCAATACCTGCTGCGGGGCTATAACCTAGATCACGGTACGGATCTAGAAACTTATGTCGATGGCATGCCCGTCAATCAGCCCACGCATGCGCATGGCCAGGGCTATACCGACATGAATTTCCTGATTCCGGAACTCGCGGATGGATTGACCTATACCAAGGGGCCGTATTACGCCAATGTGGGCGACTTCGGCGCGGTGGGTTCCGTTCACGTCACTTATCGCGACACGACTCCGGATCAAGTCGCCGCGACGGTGGGAATGTACGGATTTCAGCGCATCTTCAGCGCGGGGACAACGGAGCTTGGTGACGGTCACCTGCTCGCCGCCGTTGAACTACAGCACTACGATGGCCACTTCGAGGCTCCGGACGACCAGCGCAAGGAAAACGTTGTGCTGCGCTACAGCGAGGGCGATGAGCACAACGGCTACTCGCTGACCGGCATGATGTATCACGGACTGTGGACCAACACCACGGACATTCCGCTGCGCGCCATCGCGGAAGGGTTGGTGCCCAACCGATTCGGTACGCTCGATCCGACCGACGGGGGCCGGGCGTGGCGCGCCAGCTTGTCATTCAATGGACATGAGACCTTGGGCGATGGATTGCTCACGACCAGCGCGTTCTTCATCGAGAATCAATTACACCTCATCAATGACTTTACCCACGTCTTGACCGATCCCATTCATGGCGATCAGGAAGACCAGATCGAAAATCGCCACGCCTTCGGTGGTCAGGTGAATTACACGCTGCCCGTACCGTTGGGTTCCATCCCGAACGACCTGTTGGTCGGTGTGTCGACGCGGTACGACTTGCTGCACGTGAGCCGTGAGCCGAGCGCGGATCGAATCTCGGAGCCAGAGGAGGATGACCCGCCGTCGTTCACCAACGACGACCGAGTATGGCTGTTCTCGGGCGCGGCGTATGTCCAAGCGATCACCCGCTGGACACCTATGATTCGCAGCGTCCTAGGCTTTCGCGAAGACTACCAGCACGGCACGGACATCGACTACGCCGCCGCATTTCACGAAACAGCCGGCTACTCCAATACGGGTACGGCCCAGCAGCAACTGCCCCAACCCAAGGGCAGCCTGATCTTCCAGGCAACCGATACGCTCGAGTTTTATGCGAGCGCCGGTCGAGGGTTTCACAGTGCGGACCTGCGCGGGGTGAACCAGGATGTGAGTGTCGATCTGGGATTGCCGCATACCCAGTTACTGTCCAAGCAAGAGGGCCAGGAAATCGGCGTACGCGCCATGCCGGCACCCAATCTCGCCCTGACAGTTGCGCTGTTCAACCTATGGCAGCAATCCGAGACCATCATCGATCCGGATGTGGGCGCGGACTCGGCCGGTCCGCCGAGCCGGCGCTACGGGTTCGAGGTCAATGTCACCTATAAGATCGACCAACATCTGGAATTCTACGGCAGCGTGTCGGGCGACCACACGCGCTTCACCCATCCGTTGGACGACGGCACCGGGCACGAGGGTCTCTACATCACCGATGCGCCGGTTGCGACCGGATCACTGGCCCTGTACCTCACCGATCTCGGCCCTTGGAGCGGGGGTTTGAGCTATCGATATCTCGGCAACTACCCGCTTTCCTCCGGTCCGTGCAACAACGCGGCGGCGGTGCATGACTTTCCCGGGGTGGCCACGTCCTGTGCCAATGCTCCCACCGCCTCGGGTCAGGTCAATGGCAAGGGGTTCGGGGAAACCAACCTCGATGTTCACTACGCGTTTCCCAATCAATGGAGTGCCTCGATGGGCATCTACAACCTCTTCAACGTGCACGCGGCGGCGGCGGAATTCTGGTACGTGGATCGACTGCAAAACGAGATCGCCACCTACCCCGATGGCCGTGCCGATATCCATGAACACCCGCTGGAACCGATCATGGTGCGGTTGACTCTGGCGAAGCACTTCTGATCCGCAGGCCGCTTGTGCTTGCCCTTTGCAACCTCTAGAGTAACCAGAACGTACTAGCAGCCTGTCCGACTTATGATGCGTCCTCGTGACGGCGCCCATAAGTCAGACAGGCTGCGAGGCGCCCCGATAGGCGCCTCGTTCATTGCAATCAACGAGTCAGCTCATGGAACGCTTCACGATTTCGCTCGATGAAAAACTGGCGAGCGCCTTCGACGAACTCATCAAGGAGCGAGGCTACGCCACCCGCAGCGAGGCGGTGCGCGATATCTTGCGCTCGCACTTGCAGAAAAGCGCCGAAAAGCGCGACCTCAAGGGCGCATGTGTGGCTAATCTTTCTTATGTTTACAACCATCACGAACGTGAACTCGCGGAGCGCCTGACGAATATCCAGCATGCCCATCATGAGCTGACCGTTTCCACCATGCACGCCCACCTCGATCATGACCAGTGCATAGAAACCGTGATGCTCAAGGGTCCGGTAAAACGGGTGCGTGAATTCGCTGAGGAAATCATTGCCGAGCGCGGAGTGCGCCATGGTGTTTTGAACCTAGTCAATGTCGAACTCGGTGCCCCGCACAGCCACGGCGGATCCACCCATAGCCACCGGCATTTGATCCCGCGGCATTGATCGTCATGGGTGCTGCTTCAGGAGCCTGTCGTGACAGATAACGGCGGAAATTCAATTTCCAAAATCAGGATACTTCGATGACGAAACGCATGGCATTCACCTTGACTCTCGCTGCCGCGTTGGCTCTCGCCAACGTGAGCGTCGGTCACGCCAAGCTCGTGACATCCGTCCCCGCGGGCGGTGCGCGGGTGAGCGAATCTCCGCACGTCTTGACGCTAACGTTCGACGAGGAGGTGAAACTCGCGAAACTGAGCCTCACGCGGGACGGAACGCCGATCACCGTGACTATCGACACGGCCGCGGCGAGCGCCAAAACGGTGACCGTGCCGGTGACGGCCCTCGCTCCGGGCGCTTACGAAGTGCATTGGACGGCGCTCGCGACCGATGATGGCCACGTCACGAAGGGGACTTTCACCTTCACCGTGTTGGGTGCGGCAGCACACTGAGTCGCGCCGGCAGCGACTAGGGCGGATTTGCGGCTGCGGCCGGCGCCGCCGCAGCCTCGGCGGCCTTCATGATCCGGGCCAGCGCCTCGGTGACCTGTTCGTCGATTTCCGCGGCATGCCCGAGATGCACCGGATAGCGCACGTGGGCTTCGACGATGCTGCCGGCGAAATGCAGCCGCACCTGAGGCTGTGCATCGCCGGCCGATGGCGACAGGGTGGTGCGTTCGATCTCCTTGGTCTGCCGCAGAATTTCGGGTAGGTAGGCACTCAACGCCGTCTGCATGGACGCCAGCAGCTGGGCCTTGATGGCGGCGTAATCGGCGCCCGGAGGCAGATTCAGGACCACTTCGCGCCAGCTGAAGTTGACGCCGGGAATCTGTTTGAAGAGGCCGCCTGACACTTGGAACACCAGGGAATTAGCGAAGGCCACCACCCGTCCCGTCGGTCCCATCGCGCCCTTCGCGCCGAGTTCCATCAAGTACATGCGCACCAAGCCCAGATCGATGACCTCACCGGCGACCTCGCCGATCTGCACCCGGTCGCCGACGCGGATGCCGTACTTACCGATCAGGAAGAAATAGCCGACGATGGACACGAGCACGCTCTGCATCGCGACCGCGATCCCGGCGGTGATGAGGCCGGCGAAGGTTGCGATGGAGCCCAGCTCGCTCGCGAAGGCGAAGCCGATCACCACCACCACCAGCGACCAGAGGGCAATGCGCCGGAGTAGCAGTAGCTGGTAGCGTCGCCGTGAGTCCTGTATGTAGCGCAGCACCGTGCGCTGCCACAGTTCGGCGGCCGCGAACAGCAGCGCCAGGATCACCAGTAAAATCCCGGTGCGGATCCCCAGAGTGCGGAGCGCGGCACGGTATTGAGTCTTGATGAGTTCGCGCCAGTTGCCGAGGTTGCGGCGATACTGACTGAGGAGAATGTCTTCCTGGCTGAGCGGCAGCAGCAGTGAGGAGGCTTGTTTGAACCGTGCCGACAACACATCGAGTTCATCATGGACGCTGTTTAAGGTGGCGTTGTCAGTGGCATCGGCCGTCGCGGCGAGCGCATCGCCGCGAGCGGAAAGGCCTTTGATCTGCTCGATGAGGGGATCTCGCAGCTGGGCCAGGGTCGTCTGCAGTTCCAGCGTGCGTTGATCGAGAGACGCGATGGTTCCCATCTTTTCCGTGAGATGAAGCACATCCTCGGCCAAGTCCCAGAGTCCGAACCTGCCGGTGGGTGGCGGGCTCGCCGCGAGCAGCGGCTGGGCTTGGGGGGCGGTGGCAGGTGCCGCAGGTGCGCCCGACGTGGCCGCCGTCGCAGGCGTCGCGCTCGTGCCCGCCGGATTCGCGACTGCCATGGCGTCGATCTGCGCCTGCAAGGCATCGGTGCCGGAGTTGCCGGCGCCGGCGGTGACGCTGATCAGCGTCGCGACGATGCCCTTCTTGGTGTTCACCAGATCGAGTTCGCCCTGCAGCTCACGGAGCTTTGCCGCCCCCTCCCCCTGGGCTCGTTTGGTCGGTGCGGTCCCGTTCCGCCGCTCCGCATCCATTTCGGCTTGCACGGCGACGCCTTGAGCGGCGAGCTTTTGCTGAAATTGCAGTAATGACTGCGCCGAGTTGGCGGGATCGCCGCTGACTTGCGCCGCAGGCTGCGGCGCGTCGCCGAGCATTTGCGCGTCGGCGCGGGCGAGGTCGAAGGCCAAAGCCATGACCTTGTTCGCCGCGCGACGATTGTCGTAGAGGATCAAGAGGTCGCTCGGCTCGGTGGCGCTCTGCTGCTGCAGGACGAGCGCACGATACCAATCCACCGTTTGATCGAGGACGGCAATCACCTGCACCGCCGACATCGGCGGATCGAGAGGCGGAATAGCCGTGTGCGGCGGGGTCGCGGCTGTCTGTGCGGGTGCCGCGGCCGGGGCAGCGACGGATGCCGCGGCGGGTGCCACTGACGGGATCGCGGGTGTCGGTGCGGGTGCCGTGGTGTGGGCAGCGCCGGATGCCGATGTGGCGGCCGGCGCCGGTCGCTCGGTTGCCGCGAGCGAATCCGCACAGATCGCGCACGCGGCCCCGATCGACAGCATCGCACCGAGTAAATTTGCTCGCAGGCCATTGTCGATCATGGCGGGATGCTACCTGAAGTGGCCCGCATCGTCCGCAATTCGGCTCGCCGCGCGCCGCCGTACCGATTATCATCCGGGCATTAGGAGGCTGTCTGACTCGTGATGCACCCGCGTGACGGCGCCCATGAGTCAGGCAGCCTGCTAGACCGGCCGGCCCACCCTCGGCGGGTCGCATCCTACCCCCGCGATCGAACGGAGAGAGCTGATGAGATTTACTGTGCGCCGCTCGGCGGTAGCCGCGCTGATGGGCTTGGTCACCTTGTCTTCGAGCGCCGCCCCGGCGCAACACGCGGCGCCGAGCGATGCCCCCGACAGCAAGATCGCCGTCGTGCCGGAACCCACCGAATCACCGCGGTATTTGCAGGACGAACACCAAACCACCCAGGGTGCGGTGACCATCGGCGGTCGTCCGGTGACGTATCAGGCGGAGGCGGGCGTGCTCGTGGTGCACGTCAAGGACCCCATGGACGACGATGCGCCGCCGCCCAAGGAGGAGCGCAGCGGGCCGCCGCCGCAACCGCCCGAGGCCAGCATGTCGTACGTGGCGTACTTCAAGGGCGAGAAAGAGGACAGTCGCCGACCCATCACCTTTCTGTTCAACGGCGGTCCGGGTTCATCGACCGTCTGGCTGCACATGGGCGCATTCGGTCCGAAGCGCGTCGTGACCCTGGACGATAGGCACAGTCCGGCCGCGCCGTATCGCTTGATCGACAATGAATACAGTCTGATCGATGCGAGCGACCTCGTGTTCGTGGATGCGCCCGGCACCGGCTTCGGCCATTTACGGGGCGCGGACAAGGAGAAGTCCTTTTTCGGCGTGGATGAGGATGCCCATGCTTTCGCGAACTTCATCGTCGAATTCCTGTCCCGGCACGATCGATGGAATTCACCGAAGTATCTGTTCGGCGAGAGCTACGGCACGACGCGATCCGCGGTATTGGCGAACATTCTGCAAAACGAGAAGTCGTTGGATTTCAACGGCGTGATCTTGCTGTCGCAAATCCTGAATTTCGACGACAGCGTCGATGGGCCGCAGTTCAATCCGGGCGTCGATCTACCGTATGTGCTGGCATTACCCACCTATGCCGCCACCGCGTGGTACCACCACAAGCTGCCCAACCCACCCGCGGCGGAGGAACCGTTGTTGCGCGAGGTCGAGAGTTTTGCCCTGACGGAGTATGCGCAGGCGCTCGCGGCGGGCTCGACGCTGCCGCCGGAGCGCAAGGCTGCGGTTGCCGCCAAACTCGCCGCCTACACGGGACTGCCGGTCGAATACCTCGAACGCGCCAACCTGCGCGTCAACGGTGGCGAGTTCGAGAAGACCCTGCTGGGCAGCGACCTCACCACCGGCAGACTGGACACGCGCTTTTCCGGTCCGACCATCGATCCTTTGAGCAAGGAAGCCGATTACGATCCACAGTCCGCGGCCATCTCGTCGGCTTACGTTTCCGCGTTCAACGAGTATGTCCGCGGCACGCTCAAATTTGGCGCGGGTAAGACCTACAAACCGATCACCGACATCGGCAATCATTGGGACATGGCGCATCAGCCGCCGGGCGCGCAGGACAAGATCCCCGGACCGACGAATGTCATGCCCGATCTCGCCGTGGCCATGAAAACCAACCCCAATCTCAAGGTGCAGTTAAACGGCGGCTACTACGATCTGGCGACGCCGTATTTCGCGGCCGTCTACGAATTGCATCAGCTGCCGATCCAAGCGGCGTTGCAGGACAATATCGACATGCATTTCTACACGTCGGGCCACATGGTCTACGCGCACGAGCCTGACCTGAAGGCATTGCATGGCAACGTGGCGGCGTTCATCGATCGCACCAAGAATTCCGGCGGTCGCTAGCGATGCTCGACCTCAAACCGCTGGTCACCAACGTGCCGGATTTCCCGCGGGCGGGCGTGATGTTTCGCGACATCTCGCCGCTGCTGCGAGACCACCTCGATGCCACTCTGCAGGTGCTGGAATCGATGCTGACCGAGGTTGAGTGGAGTGGCATCGACGCCGTGGCGGGCATCGAATCGCGTGGCTTCATCCTAGGGGCGGCGCTGGCCGCGCGCCGCGGCAAGGGGTTCATTCTGGTGCGCAAACAAGGCAAGCTTCCGCCACCCGTCGTCGAGATGGCCTACGATCTCGAATACGGTTCCGGAGTGCTGGAAATGCAGCGTGGGAGCGGCCGCATCCTGCTGATCGACGATGTGCTCGCTACCGGCGGCACGCTGACCGCCGCGGCCGATCTGTGCACGCGTGCGGGTTACGAGGTCAGCGCGCTGGTGGCGCTGATCGATCTGAAGATCGTCGCCGATTATCGTTGGCGCGCGCTGTCCGTACGCGCGCCTATCAGTTACTAGGCCGTGCGGCGAAAGACGCGCGCGTAGTTCGTGGTGACCATCGACGCTGAGTCGGATCGTGCGTTCAAGGTAGCGTATCGCGCTGTGCTAATCCATTCAGACCGCTATACTCTGTCGCCGTGAGCACTACGAACATCGATGCCTCCTGCGACCAGGCGACTTCCGTCGATCTGGGCTTTACCGAACTGTCCTGGCTGCAAATGGCGGTGCTCGGTGTGGTCCAAGGGATCACCGAGCTGTTGCCGATCAGCAGCACGGCGCATCTGCGCGTGATTCCTGGAATTCTGGGCTGGCGGGATCCGGGCTCGGCGTTTTCCGCGGCGATGCAGCTGGCGAGCTTCGCCGCGGTGCTGGTCTATTTCAGAAAGGATATCGGCACCTTAAGCGGTGCGACCCTACGTGCGGTCGGGTCGCGCAACTTCGCATCCAGCGATTTCCGTGTCGTGCTCGGCATTCTGCTCGGGACCATTCCGCTGGTCGTGGCGGGGTTGGTGCTGCGGCCCTTGCTCAATGGCTGTCATTCGCCGCTGCGCGGGTTGCTGGTCATCGGCATCGCGTCGATCGTCATGTCGTTACTGCTGGCGCTCGCGGAGAAGACCGCGAAGCACCGCCGCACATTCGCGCAGATCACGCTGCGTGATGGGCTGATCGTGGGTCTCGCTCAAGGGTTCGCGCTGGTTCCCGGCGTTTCGCGCTCCGGCGCGACGTTGACCGCGGGTTTGTTCTGCGGCATGGAGCGGGAGACGGCGGCGCGATTCTCGTTCCTCTTGGGACTGCCGGCCGTGACGCTCGCCGGCCTGTACGAGTTGCGGGTGCTGTTCAAGGCCGGATTGAGTTCGGAAGGTTGGGTCACCTTGTTGATCGGCTTGCTGTTTGCGAGCGTCACGGCCTTTATCGCGATCTACGGCTTGCTGCGGTACTTGGAACGCCGCAGTACCTGGATTTTCGTCTGGTACCGGCTGCTGTTCGGTGTCGGTATCGTCGCCGCCGTGCTCGGCGGCTACTTGAAGAACTAGCCGCCGGCGACGTCGGATGGCGGGACACCGCATCAAGATACAACTATTCCAATCCATCAGCCGCCGCAGCATGAATGGCGCGATGCTGGCGTGTTTGATCGCGTTGGCGCCGGTGGCGCTCGCCAGCGCGGAGGTCAGAGTGCTCGTGGGTGCCACCCCCATCGTGAAAGGCGATGCGCGGGCGGCGGGCGACATCACCGTCGTCAACGAACACCTCGCCTTTGCGCTCGCGGTGCAATCCGCGGCTCCCTATGGCGTTCCGCGCGGCGCACTCATTGACCTCGCGCCGGTGACGGACGGCGTGATCGGCCGCGACCGGGTGGTGTTCGCGGACTTCATTCCGAATAATTGGTCGGCGTGGCCGAATACGTACCAGCATGTCGACATCGTCGAGCGAGGTCCGGCCCGTGCGGTCATTCGCACGACGCGCGACTGGGGCAAGGTGACGATCGTCACGGTATACGTGCTGGCCGCCGATTCGGATCATGTCGAGATCACGACGACGATGACCAACGGCGGCGATACGGCGTTACCGGAACTCAAGTCGGGTCTCACGCTGTGGCCCAACAGTGGTTTCCTGTTTGCCGTGCCGGGTATGCAAGGCGTGCCGGAGGGCATCGCGGACGCGGTAGCCGCGCATCGGGTCGTGGCGTATGACGAGGATTGGTCCACCGCCTTGCATGCGGACTACTTCGATCGCGTCGGCGACGAGTCGCGCGACCTCTACTTGCTCAACACCTTGGCACCGGGACAGAGCCGCACCTTCGCAGGCTGGCTGCAGGTTGCCTCGAGTGGCGACCTCGCGCCGGTCGTGCGCGCCGAGATCGACCGCGGGCACCTCGCGTCGGGCAGGGTGAGCGGCGTCGTGCTCGACCAAGACGGCAAGGTGGTCGAACAGGCCCTGGTCATGGTGGAGAAGCGCGGGATGCCCTATGCCTGGGTGATGGGGCGGGCCGGTCATTATGCAATCACGCTGCCGCGGGGGGATTACGCCCTCTATGCCACCGGCAAGAACTATTCTCAGAGTCGCCGCATCACCGTGAGGGTGGCCGCGGATTCCAATCAAACACGAGATTTCCACGACCTGCAACGCCCCGGCGGCATCGACTTCGCGGTGGTCGGATCGCACGGTGAGCCCTTGGACGCGCGCATCGCCATCACCGAGGGTCAGAAGCCCTTCGTCGAATTTTTGGGCCGCCGCACCTTTTTCACCGAACTGGAACGCCAGGGTCGAGTCGATGTGCCGATTGCGCCGGGCAGGTATGAGTTCGCGGTGCAATCGGGGGGTGGCTTTCTGGGTCGGGAGCAACGGGTCGCCGTGGACGTCGTGCCCGGTTCGACGAGCACGGTGAAAGTGGTCTTGGACCGGTTGTTCGATCCCGAGGCGCGGGGCTGGTATGCGGCCGATCTGCATCATCATGCGGATCAGGCCGAGGCGGTGACGCCGCCCGCGGATCTTGCGCGCTCGGAGTTGGCGGCGGGGTTGGATGTGCTGTTCGTCAGCGATCACGACTCGACGGTCAACCATCTGGCGTTGCAAGAAATCGCCGAGCGGCGTGGCATCACCTTCGTTCCCGGGGTGGAGTTATCACCGTCCTGGGGTCATTTCAATGCCTATCCCTTGATGCTCGGCGCACCGCTGGCGGTGGATACCAGCGTGGCGACCGTCGATGAGATCTTCAAGGAAGCGCGGCGGCTGGGTGCCGTCGTCGTGCAGGTCAATCACCCGTTCATCCCTTATGGATACTTCACTAGCGTGGCCGCAGGCGTGGCGCCGGGCGGCTTCAATCCGGCCTTCGATCTGCTGGAGATCAACGACTCGGCACCGGAGGACGACGATAAGGTGTTGCAGGCGTTGTGGGCGTTCTGGAATGCGGGGCATCGTTACTACCTGAGCGCGGGGACGGACACGCATGACGTGTGGAATTCTCTGTCCGGCGATGTGCGGGTCATGGCGCAGGTGGCGGGACCCTTGAGTCCCGTGACATTCGCCGCGGCGATGAAAACCGGGCATGCCTACGTGACGCGTGGTCCCTTGATCTTCCCGGACGTCGGGTTCGGCGAGGAACTACGCGTGAAGCCCGATGAGCCCTTCAGCCTCGGCTTCGACCTCGAATCGGTGCAGGGACTGAAGAGCGTCGACCTCATCGCGGGTGGCGCCCTACTGACGCGCAAGTCCTTCGACGGTGCGCCGCGGGAGACTCGTGTCGAATTTCCGCTGAATACATCGCGCGCTACCTGGTATGCGTTGATCGTCGAGGATTCGCGGGGTCGCCGTGCGTATACGAATCCGATCTGGGTGGATGCGGTTCGCTATCCGCAATAAGCAATCCGGGCTCAGAGTGAGAGTGCCAACAGAGACTCAGAGGTACGAATAGCGGATCAGAAGAGGTAGTCACAGGGACTGAGAGGTACCAGCAGAGCCTGTTACCGGCCGGTCAATTCTGTCTCTGCCAGGTTTGCGAACGGCCCAATAGGGCAAACCCGATGTAACCGCGGACGACCAGCCGGCTGCCATTCTCTTCCAGATGCAACTTGCAACGGTAGACGGACCCCGACTCGGGATCGAGTATGTCGCCGCCGCTGTACTCGTCGCCGTCCGCCTTCATGTTGCGAATGATGAGCAGCCCAATGATGGGTTGGTCTTTGCGGTCGTCGGTGCAGACCGCGCACACGCGGTTTTCCGCGCCGGGTGTAAAGCTCTGTTCGATGCGTCCGAATAGCTTGCCGTTCTCTTCGTACACCCGAACGATGGCGCGGGGCTTACCGGTTTTGTCGTCGACCGTTTTCCAGACGCCGAGCGGGGAGGGCGTATCGGTGACTGGAGATGCGGCCGTATCGGCGGCTGGAGAGAACGTCGGTATGATGGCGCCGAGCAGGGCACAGGCCAGGAGCGCCGCGCGACTCCAGGGTTTCATGCAGAAAATGTCGGTCATGTGATTTCCCCGTGGCTCGACGCCTCATCGGAGTCTAGCCGTGCTTTTTGATTCAGATCGGCGCCGCGCCATAGGTACAGTGCGAGCAGCGGCCGGTCGGCGGTGCGCATGGCGTGGGCCTCGCGACTCGCATGATGAATGAGCGTACCCGCAGGATGTCGCCGCCACACGGCATCTCCTTGCAGCCATTCGGCAGCGCCGGTCAAGGTAACATAAATTTCCTCGGCCTCGTGATGGTGCCGTGGGTAGGTCGTCTGCGGTCCGAGCAGCAGAAATCCGCAGGATAGTTGCCGGTATGCCCGCGGTGCGTTCGGACCCATGATTTCCGTATAGCCGTAGTTGCGCAGGAACTCCGCGCCGATCTCTTCGAGCGAGTACGTCTGACGCCAAAGCAATGAGGTCGCCGTTCGACACAGGGCGGCGATCAGCGTACCGGCAAACTCATGGCGTTCGGCGGCGATGTCCGGCAGCCAAGCGAGAACGGGCAGCGGGGGTGTCGTCGCGGGTATCCGAGGTACTGCACTGCTTGGGGGAGGCGCGGCGCTTTGGCGTGGTGCGGTACTGTTCCCGCCTGGCTGCGGACCAGGCGGCCACACCGCTCGAAAGGGATCCAAGGCCGGCTCTGGCCGAGCGAACAGGAGTTCGCGCGCCAGCGCGGCGAGCTCTTGCGATGCCTGATCGGACGCCAAGTGGTCAACTCCTGGGAATACGGCTTCAATTATACTCGTGGAACATGGCACCCACGTCGCATCGTCTCCAGTCCAAGCCGAAGGGAGCGTGCCGATTTCCCCGCATTCGTCGTTGTTGTCTCCTCATCGGGTATGACTCCACCTCGTCGGCTCCGCCTCGACTGCGGGGAAATCCGTTGCGCTCGCGGACACGTGCATTAGCCAGACAGGCTCCCAAGGGCGTGGTCGACGCCCACCGCGCTTCGGTCGCCGGTGCGTGATGCGACCGACTGCATCGGTTGACTGCGAACGACCGCTGGTCGTGCGATGTGGCGCGTTCGGCGACATGGTGTTGATCACGGCGCTGATCGGTGAGCTCAATCGCCGATTCCATTGTCCTGTGGATGTTTTGACCTCGGGGCCGTGGAGCGAGCCGTTGTTGACCGGCCAGCCGGGCGTCGGTGACGTGTTCAGCGTGCGTAGCCGCAAGACGCCGTACTGGCTCTCTCCCGATCAGCGTCGAGTCGTGCGCGCGTTACGGCGGCGCGGCCCGGGGTTCACCTGGTTATGCGATGGCAACGAGGCGGCACGGCCCATGCTGACGCGAGCGGGTATCACCGATCGCTTCATCGTCGACGTGCGGGATCACCCCTTACTGCCGGGCGAGCATGCCACCCAGCAGTGGCGGCGGCTCGCGACGATCGATCCGGTGGCGGGATCGGTGGGGAGCGGTGGTGCGCCGGGCATCGTGGCGAGCGAAGCGGTGAGCGGTGCGCGAGGCGGCACGTCATCGGACGGGGCGGCCGGAACGGCTAGGGGTGCGCGGGGCAGTGCGTCGTCGGTCGGAACGGTGAGGGATGCGTCGGACCGCGCGTCGTTGGGCGGCGCGGCCGGGATGGCAAGGGAGGCGTTGGCTGATTCGGGCAGCGGCGACGTTGTGGCCCCCGGCGGATGTCATCTCGAGGTGAGCGACGCGCGGCAGACCGAACTTGCGCTCTGGTTGCGTAGCCGCGGTCTATCGGACCGGCCGCTCATCGCCATCCAAATCGGCAACAAACGCACGATGAGACGGGGTCTGAGGCGCCTCGCGGTCAATAGCAAGTATTGGCCTAACGAACGTTGGGCGACGGTTCTTCGGCACGTGCGCCAGCGGCATCCCGAACATGCGATCGTGTTGTTGGGCACCGGCCCGGAATATCGCCTGAATGCCGAGCTCGTGGAGCTTGCCGGCGTCGACCGACTTTACAATGTGGCGGACGATCTGCCCGTACCGCGGCTGGTGGCATTGCTGGCGCGGGCGGATGGCCTCATCACGGTGGACTCGGGTCCCGCCCATGTGGCGGCCGCGGTCGGGTGTCCCGAGGTGGTCTTGTTCGGCAAGGCGTCGACGACCCTGTACCGCCCATGGGGTACGCGCGGCGCCGATGTGCAGGTACTCACCGGTCGGTGGGACGGAGAACCTAGTATGTTGGGAATCGATACGGACGCGGTCATCGCGGCTTGGGACAGGCTGCGGCTCAACGCAGCGCGCGCAACATATCCGGAGTGACCAGGGTGACGCCGCGTCGGGTGACGAAGAACCGCTTCTGATCCTCGATGGGATCCTGCCCGATGTGCAAGCCGTCCGGGATGATGCAGTTTTCGTCCAGAATGCAGCGACTAATCTTCGCCCGTCGGCCGATGATCACGCCCGGCAACAGCACGGAGCTATCGATGGTGGTGCCTTCGTCGATACGCACGTCGCTGGACAGCAGCGATTGCGATACGTAGGCACCGGAAATGATGCTGCCGCCCGCGACCATCGAGTTGACCGCCATGCCGCGCCGGCCGTCGCCATCCAGTACGAACTTGGCGGGTGGTTGTTGCGATTGATAGGTCCAAATCGGCCATTGATGGTCGTAGATATTGAGCTCGGGATTGAGCGCCACGAGTTCCATATTGGCTTCGTAGAGCGCATCCACGTTGCCGACGTCGCGCCAGTAATTCTGTGCACGGGTCTCCACATCCTCGAAGGGATAGGCGAAGACGCGCATGCGCTCGATGGCAGTGGGAATGATGTTCTTGCCGAAATCGTGGCTGCTGGTCTCGATTTTCGCATCGTCCGAGAGAAGTTTTTCGAGCGTGCCGGTGGCGATGACGTAGATGCCCATCGATGCCCGTGCCAGATTGTCGTGCCCGATGATGGGGTCGGGGTTCTTGGGCTTCTCGGCGAATTTCACCACGCGATTGTGCTCGTCGGTGGTGAGGATGCCGAACTCGTTGGCGCGCTCGAGCGGCACGTCGACCACCCCCACGGTGATATCCGCCTCGCATTGCTCGTGGTAGGCGATCATCGGACCGTAGTCCATTTTGTAGATGTGATCGCCCGCGAGGATCAGAACATGCGTGGGGTTGTGCGAGCGGATGAATTCCAGGTTCTGAAACACCGAATCCGCGGTGCCTCGGTACCAGTGCGTGCCGATTTGTTGCTGGGCCGGGATCAACTCTACGAATTCACCGAGTTCGCCGCGCAGATAACTCCAGCCGCGCTGAATGTGTTGTATCAGCGATTGCGCCTTGTACTGGGTGAGCACGGCGATCTGACGGATGCCGGAATTGACGCAATTGGACAGTACGAAATCGATGATGCGAAACTTTCCGCCGAAGGGCGTCGCCGGTTTGCAGCGGTGTTCGGTGAGCGCCTTGAGCCGTTCGCCGCGACCTCCCGCCATCACCACCGCCAACGTACCACTGGTCAAACGAGAGACGTAGCGTCCGGTGTTAGCACGAGCAGCGTGTCGCATACGATCCTGGATTTCTTGGAGCGGTGTTGAGCCGGCAAACTAGCCTTGTGCAGCGTGCCACAGTCAGGCAAAAGCCGCACCAGGTTTTTGGCGATTGCGAGCGCGTCGCGTGCAAACTTTACATAGGCGGCTACAGGTCGGCCGTCGCGGCATAGCTCCGGCATTGCAACGGCACGTCGGCCGCAGAAGCACGGTGTATTCCGCCGCGTTACTTGTCGACTTGGCTCATGCCAGCGGTGTCGTAACGGGCACCGGCTGCGGCGCCCAGGGGGAATACCGCGTCGATGGCCGACCGCACGGCGGGTTCGAGGAGTATCTCGGCGGCCGCTAGATTCTCATCCAGCCGCGCGAGCCGTCGGGTGCCGGGGATGGGCACCACGCCTTGCGCTAGCAGCCAGGCGAGCGCGAGCTGCGCAGGGGTGCATCCCAGCGGCCGCGCGATGGCCGCGAGGCGCTCGACCAGGGCGGCGTTGTGTGCGGCCGCCTCGCCCTGAAATCGGGGTAGCTGACGACGGTAGTCGTCGGCCGCCAAGACGCTCGCGTCTTTGAGGGCACCGGTCAGAAAGCCACGGCCCAGCGGAGCGAACGCCACGAAGGCAACGCCCAGTTCATGGCAGGCGGGCAGCACTTCGCGCTCGGCATCGCGCGCCCAGAGGGAATACTCGCTCTGCACGGCGGCGATCGGATGGATCGCCGCCGCGCGGCGCAGGGTCGAGGCGGAAACCTCGGACAGTCCGATCGCCTTGATCTTGCCTTGGCGCACCAGATCGGCCATCGTGCCGACCGTCTCCTCGATCGGCCGTGCCGGATCGATTCGATGCACGTAGTAAAGATCGAGCGCTTCGGTCTTGAGCCTGCGCAGAGAGCCTTCGCAGGAGCGCCGCAGGTACTCTGGACTATTGTCGATGGCCGGCGCCGCCGGATCGTCGCTACGCACGAAACCGACCTTGGTCGCGACGACGAGGGTCTCGCGGCGACTCGCGGTGAACCGGCCGATCAATTCCTCGTTGTGATGCGGTCCATAGGAATCCGCCGTATCGAGAAAGGTGATGCCGCGGTCGACGGCGCGCGCGAGGAGCGCGTTGTTGTCCGTGTCATCGCTGGGTCCGTAGTTCTCGCTCATGCCCATGCATCCCAAACCCAGGATGGAGACACGTGGGCCGCTGCTGCCCAGATCGATTTTTTTCATGGGGGATACGGTTCCTCTGGTCTTGATTCTAGCAGTGCGTAACGTCGTCCGTTCGGTCGCGCGAACACCTGGGCGATGCGCAGACCGGCTTCGGCTGCCCATGCCGGTGCGCGTTCCTCGGACGCAGCGGCCGGCGCCAGGGGTCGTGCCAGCCTAAGCGCGCCGGCGAGTTCATGTAGCGTGCGGCTCCCGGGTTGGCTTGGTATCTGGGTGATGACCAGGCTGTCGGGCGCTTGATCCAAGCGCGCTTTCAAACGTTCCTGGGACAGAGGGCCGATGGGACCGGGTATGAACACGGCCGAGGTGCTGGCATACATGTCGATGAAGGCCCGGGTGGTTTCGTCCGCCGCGAATAAGATCAGCGGCCGGCCGTTGGCTTCGCGTGCGATGGCGCGACCCATGGTACCCAGGTCTTGCCAGGTATCGACGCGACCGTAAACCTGCGATGCCGGTCCCACCAACAGGGCGCAGTAGGCGAGCAGCAGGGCGAAGCTCGCGCGTTGCCCGCGCCCCGCCCCGGCATTGCGCCAGGCCGCGGTCGCTAACGCGACCGCGGCCGCGAGACCGAGCACGGACACGCCGACGAACGGCGCGCGTGTCGGCAACACCTCCCAAGCATCCCGTCCGACGATGACGAGCGACACTGCGAGCACCAATGTCGCCAGCAGCAGCAAAACGGACGTGGCGCGCAGGGCGCGGCTATCCCATGCATCATGAGCGGTGTCGAGCATGGCGACCCACCACCCCAGTAGCAGAGCCACCCCCGGCAGCGCGGGTGCCAGGTAGATATTGCGCGCCGTGGCGGCGATGGAGAGCACACCCAAGGTGGGCACGAAGGTGGCAAACGCAAAGCGCACGGGGCGCCGCTCCTCCGCCGTACCACGCCGCTGCCGCCAGGCGCGCCGCACGGCCGCGATCACCAGTAATGTCCAAGGCCAGAGATACACGGGCAGTTCGATCAGGTACTTGCCCGGTGAGTTGCGATGCGCGGCGGCGTACTGTAAGTCCTGCGGCGCATCGATCTGGGCGAAGCGACCGGCCAGATTGTTCCAGAAGAATACTTTGAGGTGTGCTGGACCTTCAGGCCCCACGTAGACGAACCACACCCAGGTGAGGATGATTGCCGCCTGCGGAATCAGACCGAGGTAGAGCTCCCAGCGCAGCAATTCCCGTAGCCGCCTCTCCCAGACGATCAATGTGAGGAGAGTCAGCACCGGCACCATCCAGGCGGCGGCGCTCTTGCTCAAAAAGCCCACGGCCAGCGCCACGTGCATCCCCGTGTAGCCGCGCAAACGCTCGCCGCTATGTTCAGCGTAGAAGCCGACATACAAACCCAGCAGCGCGACCGCGACCGCGGCCAGCAGCGGCGCGTCGGTGGCGAGCCAGATCGCGACCTGGTACGACAGCAGACCGGTGCTGATCGCGGCGGCGGCGGCCAGCCCCGCGATACCACCGGCGCTGCGCCGCGCGAGAGAGCCGACGGCCAACGCGGTGATCAAGGCATAGACGAGATTCGGCAGGCGCGCCACCGAGGCGTCCGCGCCCCAGACCCGCACCGCGGCGCCCGCCACCCAGTAGGTCAAGGGCGGTTTCTCGCAAAACGCGTCGCCCGCGAGCAGCGGTACCGCCGGGTCGTGCTGCCAGCTCATGCGCCAGGCAATGTCCGCCTCGCGGGGTTCGTCCGGAGTCCAGTAGCCGCGGTCCAAGATGCCCACGGCCAGCCCGAGCGCGAGCGCAACCCATGTCAACAACAGCGCGGAGCGCGACGGATTCACGTCAGTAGCCCGCGGCGGATATCCGTGGAGAACGTCGGGCTGCGGTCGGACAATTTCGCGCGATCCGTGATGCGCCCCCGGGCGCGCAACTCTTCGAGACTCAAGGACTGGTCGAGGCCACCGAGCTCGTAGACATACTCCGGCAAATATCCAGATAGCAGCAGTCGATAGTCGAGGGGCAGATGACCGACGATGCGCTTCATCATCTGGTAGACGAGTACGGTGCAGTTCATGGTGACCGTGTGGTAGAAACGCGGCGTCGCGGCCAGGGCGTTCGCCTCGTCGACATAGCCCAAGAACAGCAGGCGAATGGCCGACGGCGGTAGCCGCAATTGATACAGGTAGTCCTCTTCACCGCGAACATTGGTGCGCACGCGGACGACATCGCGCTCATCGGACGCGATGATGCTGAGCGGGAACTCCTTGAAGAAACCGCCGATCTCGGAAAACTCCTGGTATTTGCAACGACGGACCTCCACGGAGAACACGATATGCGAGCCGTCGTCGAAGCCGAACGACATCAACATGTGGGCTATCTTTCGAAAACGCCAGTGCGACATGATCATGTCGACCGAACGCAGACCCGCGAGATCGTAGCTGCGCGTTTCCCAGCGCTGTACGTAATCCGTCCTGCTGTGCCAGTCGAAGTTGCGCACGTCGTGCAGCGTGACGTGATCGCCGTCCACCGTCCCGGTGGTGATCCGTGCGACGTCGTCCGCCCACTGTCCCTCATCGGAAGGAGCAATCCGAATCCACCACAGCAGCATGACGGCGAAGGCCAGCGCGAAAAGCAGCAGCGCGCCCATCCGTCCCTGCCACAGGGCGGCAATCACGGCGGCGCTGAAGAGCGTCCAGATGAGAGTACCCAGCGTCTTGAAAACCCGCGGCGCTGGAATCTGGTACCAGAGCGCAAACGCTCCCCAGACGGCCGACGGCCCGACGATCAAGGTCGCGAGTGCGGGCGCGCCGATACGCAGTAGGGTGGCCGTCGAATTCATGAAATCTCATCGGTCAAGAGCTCGCATCGTAAAGGAATTTGAGGGTTGGATCGTAAAGGAATTCTAGGCCCGGAGAATTCAGAGCACGGAATGCAGAGTACGGAATGCAGAGCACGGAATGCAGAGCACGGAATGCAGAGCACGGAATGCAGAG
>Ga0116227_10006288_pt1 | contig 24202 bp, 17 predicted proteins | sample S1TSphgellanicum_FD_89693 | JGI IMG/M metagenome (GOLD analysis project Ga0116227, IMG submission 89693) | Host-associated microbial communities from peat moss isolated from Minnesota, USA - S1T2_Fb - Sphagnum magellanicum MG | ecosystem: Host-associated > Plants > Peat moss > Unclassified... | reverse complement strand
TTGTAAATGACAAAAACAAAAAAATGATACGCGCGGTTAGTGGTGGGGGGGCGGGGGTACAAGTACATGCCACTTGTACATGAATAGTAAATTTGACTGTGCACATAACGTACTCATGGCCTTAGATGTTGCATCCAATGGTGTGGCCATACTATGTTGTAAACTACAAAATATTTTCAAAATTCTCATTAAATTTCTTTGTGTTGTCATTGTGTGCATTCTGAATGCAACCCAAGAAAAACAAGGGATGTGTCACACTGTGGCCTTGCCTTTCACATTAAAAAATCTCTTAATTAAAGAAGAATTATGGAAATTCAAATATTTCACCATGCAAAAATACAGTCTTCAAAAAAATCCTCTTAAAGAACCAAAATCCTTCAAGATATCATATTTCAAAAATCCTCGAATAAAAATAGACCTACTACCTAAGGGCCAAAATCCATTAAGTTACTATACTCTATAATGAATCTAAACACAATATCCTTGCCTTGGTAGGCAAGGCCAACAAAGACTTTGGCTGCCAGCTTCTCCCCCCTAACCAACTCAAATAAAAAAAAACCTAAAAAAGGTCTCTTGACCTACTTGTGTTTGGTAGATCCAACATAATCTTCTGCAATAATAGTGTGGACATGCTTCTCACATTGTTTGTTTGTTGCATGAGTGAAAAGAGTATCCACACATTCATCCCACCTGTTCACAACAACTATACATGCTGGTACCCAAATGAAAGACTAATAAGTAACAATTTATTAATAACAATTCATTACAAGAGTATATGATAAAAAGTTGTTGGCATTGCACATGGTCAGTTGGCAAACTATGAAATACAAATAAGAGCCAAACTATGTAGGACTTGCTCACAAAGGTGGCATTTGCTAAAATTTGGCTGGTGTATCTAGAATTGGTGGTACCCATCTTCCTTTCTCTTGTCCAACAAGATAATTGCTGTAGGTGGTTAAGGTTAGAAAGGATTACTGTAGAACCTTGGCAGCTATGGCACAAATTATATTATCAGAAATTGTCAACAAGTAATTATTTCAATCAAAATAAATTTTGTGATAAAAAATGAAGAATATTTTGGAATGTTTGAGAATATTTTATTTTCAAAATGGAGTCTTCTAAATTAATTAATTGTTTCAAAAATATGCCCTAAAACTGACCCACAAAATTGAAATTTTTTTCTTTAGTGATGGGTATTGGGCATCTGTGATTGGCTCATAAAAAATTAAATAATTAAGCTTTAAATAGTCCCAAGATAGATATTTTTGAATCTCCTCCTTAGGGCTGATCAAATAAGTTAAAAGAGTAAAACTTGCAAAGGAAATGAGATAAAGTGAGTTGCTAGCTACGTGTTTTTGACATGCAAGGAGCACCTTTGACTGGACATGTTTACACATGCTAGTGACTGCTTTGATTAGTAGAAATCAAACTCTTTGTCATATTTGACACCACCGTCTCCCCCAAACCTCTCCAAAATGAAAAATCCACATCCAATAGCATTCCCCCGCCCCTCCCCGCCCTTGACGTGATGAGTTGGTTGTTTGACTCTTTGTCCATAAATGCTATATGTATAGTGAATTGAAAAGTACCAAACAAACCTATTTAAAGCACCTCTTTGTGCTGATGAAATTCCTGACGTCCTACTATTGTCAATGGAAGAAAAGGAAAGTGCAAAAATATCCAAGGAACATGTTCTAAAGCTGGTGCAATAAACAAGTAAGCCCTTCCTCAGTTATTACCCCCCTTTTGTGGGCGGGCTCTACCTACTAAAGCACTTTTAGTTGTCATTAAAGATTGAAGAAGCAGCGCAGTGCATAATTGCTCTGCTCTGTAATGACATCCATAACATTGATAAATATTCAACATACTAAATTCAAAACAAATGGGTGGTTAGCATGGTGAAACTAAAGTGGAAACTAAAGGCTAGAAGCGTTTCTGTAGTGGACACCACACCGCACCACCCTCGAAGAATGTAGGGGCACCAAACTTTGGCCCATTTCTGGGTGCATTTAATTCAAATGTCTCTAGTATAAAAGGCACAGCAGCAAAAGGCCAGGCCTCGGCAGTATTTCTGTTTTTTTGTCAATTTTGTCATCAACGTTTTGATTTTGTGTGGTGAATTTTCGCCATTTGGAGGTTTTTTTTCAAAAACAAAAGTTGAATATTATTATCCTTTTCTAGAAATAATCGCCAAAAATCGAAAAATATATCTAAAAAATCACCATGTTTTTACACATTGTTCTAGCAAGTAGTCAAGCTTTTAAAAAATGATTTTAATAAATTTATACTTTCATAGCTGCTCTTTAGCCAAACATGGCTTAATCTCCTTGTTTGTGATGTGGTCAAAGTGGTGATCATTCAAAAAGTAATTTCGTCAAATTTGGCTATATACCAGATATGAAAGTTAATAAAAGAGGATCCTTCTATATTCTTGGCTACCTGCGGGAACTTATCATAAAAATCAGGCCTATTTGACCCTCAAATAAGTGAATGCCCTAACTTCTAAGTGAATAATAAATAATATGTTTGGCCCACGGCTTTATTGTTAAAAATTTGTGATGTAGCCACAGTGGCGATCATCCACAAGAGGAATTAGCCAAATTTGGCTACCGGTAACAAGCAGAAAGATTATATTCATAGTACGGCAGGTGGGAAATTGGAATTACGTTTCTTCTCAAATGTTAATTTCATATGTTGGGTAACGGGCTGTACGGTGTCGCGGAATGAGTGAGATTCGTGGGAAAAACGGTGGTTTCTAAGGCCGGTAATGCTCGGTCGTTTCCGCCACACACGTGGAGCGTGATTTGTCGTTGATTCCACCTGGAATATGCATTGATGGGGGCGGAGGGGAGGGACCGGAATGGGAAGACTCGGAATCCGCAGCCGTCCTTGACGGGTGCAGTTCTTGCAGCGTTTTCTCTCTGCCATCATTGTCTTCGCGCAGCCGAATTTTCGTCGTAGTCGCACGCACGAACGAACACTTTGCGCACAAGAATCTTCTCTCAATCTCCTTCTTCGCTGCAAAGCACGGTCTTTCCACGCAACTGCAGTGCCAAGGAACTGTGCGTCTCTCTCTCTCTCTCTCCTCCGATGTAGACAGGCTTTTGTACCCATTTGTTCTCCAAAAAAATCAGATATATAGCGAGCGAGAGAGAAAGGGTCCGATATAGTGAACGTGGATTTCCAAGATCTGAATTCCGATGATTTTCTCTTATTGCAGTTTGCAACAGTATGAATGGAGATCACCTATAGTTGCTGATGGAGTCTGAACTTTGTTTCCAGTTATAGGAATCATGGCTCGGCGTTGTTGGGCGAACGCTCCGTGATCAAGAGTTGTTGGTTTCCGTGGCGGTGTGACCTAGAGAGGACGGCGGGCGAATATGGTGGCGATGGAGTTTCACAATCGGAGCAGTTTCTGCAAAGGCGGAGGGGGAGGAGGATTAAGGGTTGTGTGTTGCGGTTTGCGAGTGAAGTCAACTTTGATGCTCCTCCTGACGGCTGTGGTAATCATCATGATGCTGGTCCTGGGATGGGAGGAGTCGCCTCTCAACTCGGTCGTCATTTTCCGGATCCCGTCGCGGGTTACGGTACCCAGCTTCTCTGGTGTGTAAAAATTCTCGCGTTCTCTGAATCTTTGGTTCTTGATGAATTTGTTTGAAGTTCCGTCTGTCTTGGGTAGAGAAACCTTTCCGACGGTTCCGTGTGCGAGAGAGAAAGCGAGAGAGAGAGAGAGAGAGAGAGAGAGCGCGGCAGAGATAAGGAAAGATTTGTACGTCATCCCAGGAATTGCAGTGGAAGTAGTTCTTCTCGTCGGCTCAAAGGTAGGCAGGCCTAATTTCTTTAGCAACTCTGTGCCAAGCCGAGTAGGCAGCTGATGTCCAAACTAAATCCTCAAGAAGAACTGCAAAGAGAGATGTGAAATCTTCAAGATGCAGGAGAGGTCCATGGAAGTCCAAAAAGATTGACCGTTTTGTTCACCCTGCATCCGTAGCAATGCGTTACATTAGACAAGCTGCAGCATATGAGATTGCGTGCACGAAGTCGCACAAGATCGTACCAACAAATTTGTTGCAACTTGTTGGTCATAGTACTCTGGAACAAAGTCGGAGAGCTCGATCGATTCCTGGAGCTGAGATTGCACGGACGCAATTCCTTCTATAGTCTAGCGCTTAGAGGAAGAACCGTGAGGACAGTCCAGAATGAGTGCGCGGTCGCGCAGATGTGTAAGATTTAACGACATCATTCTTGAACTGAAGATCTGCATTGCGGTCTGCTCAGCTAGTTTGGATGGAATAACAGTACTGATAATATAAGAACATTCTGCATGTTGTTGGGGGAGATGCGCAGGGCGTGTACATCCTTACAGTGAAGCACATCCCATCGTCCAGACGACTAGGAATATCATGTCCAGGGGCGAGGAGGTTACAGCTGCTAAGAGCTTCCCTGGAAGTGATGAAGCCCATGAGATCCAGGAGTCTGACGCTAAGAACATCGAGCTAATCGCCGCTGATGAAAGCGTGCCTGAAAGTAAATCAGTACACATTGCAGAGGGCACAGACGGTCTCAAGGAGCTGGTGAACCTCGCAGCTACTGAGATCAGCGTCCAGCACGACCGGCTCAACGAAAGAAGTAATCTGCAATATGATCCCTATAGACTCCTTGTGTTGTACTGAGAGTCAGAATCTGGTTGGAATAAATTCTTCATTGCTCTCCAACTTGGGAACCCAAATGTGTAGTGGAGGTTTTACTAAAATTTCCAGCCCTCAGTCTTCTTTGGTGCAGACTTGAGTGCGATGAAGAAGCCAAATTTTCCTGATCATACTACTGCAGGAGCACCTTCAGGTTTTCCTGATACTGCAGGTACGTCAATGTCCTTCCCACCTCCTATGTGGAGACATTGCCGCCAAGTGTGCAATCCTCCTGCTGGCACTATTGCAAAATTACATCAGAAAGTCTATTGCAGGTTAATGGAACATTGTGTATATGAACCTTGGACTGTGTACATCTTTAACAGCAGTTTTGAGCTCTGCAGCAAGTCTGTCTGTAGTCATGGGTTTACTGAATTTATGGCTTGCTTGCTGCCTCTCGATGCATCCAGATCACGGTGGTGCAGCAGGAGCCGCTGCTGCTACTGAAGCTGCAGTCACAGTTGCAGCTGAAGTTTGTGACTACTCTGTAGGAGAGTGGGTAGCTGATCCAGTTCACCATCCGCTCTACAGTGGCCAACATTGCTCACTCTGGCTTTCTCCTCTTTGGTCCTGCCGACAAAACAACCGTCCTGACCTTGGCTATGAGAGCTTCCGCTGGCAACCTGCTCCTACTGCACATGGCCAGTGTGCCTTGGCCCCCTTTCGCCCTCACAATTTTCTTCGAAGGTACTAACTTACCTATGATGCTCCTCAATTGCTGTCTCAAGTTTCCAACTTCAAACTATTTAAAAAAAATTTCATGTCAATGTCCATGGCTCCACTGTTGCACGGTTCAGAGGTTTAGATCAGTGTGGAGCTTTCCCCTGGGGCCAGGGGTGATGGCTCAGTGGGATGGCCCTGGTTTGGCATCACAAAGGTCCCAGGTTGCAGTCCTTGGGAAACTGGCTTACGTGCTGCCAAACATGTATTTTTCTGGTTTGAAATTTCGTCAAAATGCCAAAAGAAATTTGGGGCTCTAACCCCTACAAAGGCTTTTTTGGAAAATTTTGAAAAAATTAGCCAAAAAAGCAAGCTTTTTGGACTGCTTTCACCAGATTTAGAGCACCACCAAACAGCAGAAGGATTAGAAAAAAGTTGTTTACTGAATTTTTAAGATTGTAGTTTTTTGCAATGATGGTCCAAGCTTGTTTGCTGATGTCAGAGACCTTGCAACTGCTTGGTTCCAATTCTGGTAAACAGCTACATTTGGCATCTATAGCTGGTTCCCTGTCCTGAGTGAAAGCACACCAGGTTGAAAGAGAAATGCTTTCATAGATCTTTTTGTTTTTTTGTCAGAAGTGGTGCTTCTGAGTTCCAACCAAGTGAATTCAGGCAAACAGCTACATCTGGCATCAATAGCTGCTTCCTTGTACTAGGTGAAAGCATATGAGGGTGAAACAAAAAATGTTGTCATAAATATTGTGTTTTTGGACATCATACTGTTTTTGAATTCCAACTGTGTGAACAATTAAGAGGATAAATTCCTCAATGTTTTTGCACAATTAACTCAACTGAACATCACATCACAAGTCTGACTTCTGAATTTTAGTACAACACATCTATATTCTTGGGTGGGACCACAGGTTGAAAAACAAGGTGCTGGCATTTGTGGGGGATTCACTTGCAAGGCAGCAATTCCAGTCATTGATGTGCATGATTACTGCAATCAATTCTAAGGATGCGCATAATAGTAGTAATACAGTGGTAGTTGAAGATGTTGGAGCTACTTATGGATTCAAAAAATTGCGTCAGTCACGAAGGCACACTGGGGTCGCTTATTGTTTCAAAGCAACCAACACAACACTCATCTTTCACTGGTCTGCCACGCTTTGTGAGCTACAGATGCTCAACAGAAGTGACCCAATGTCAGCAATTGCAATGCACTTGGATCGACCCGCAGCATTCATAAGGGATTACCTTTTGAAACTGGATTTCCTTGTGCTCAATTCTGGACATCACTGGAACAGGGGGAAAATGAATCTAAATAAATGGCAATCTCATGTCAATGGCATCCCAGTACCTCCAAAGGATTACTTGTACCGCATTCCAAATGCACATAGTTTTGCAATCTCTGCAGTGGCCAAATGGATAAGTGACAAAATAGAGAATACCAATAAGCAAGTGTTCTATAGAACATTATCACCGAGGCACTTCCGAAATGGGGATTGGGACACAGGAGGAACATGTGATGATGTCAGATTCATTGACAAAAATGTTGCCATGACGTCAATCCAGGATGGGTTGGGCAGAGATTTAATTGCAGAGAAGGCACTTGCGGGAACTAACCTGCAATTGCTGAATATTACCCTTTTGTCTCAATTGCGTGGTGAGGCACATATATCCAAGTATGGAGGGGGCAAGCCACGTGCTACTCAAGATTGCTTACATTGGTGCTTACCTGGTATTCCAGATACATGGAATGAAATTTTATTTAGCCAGATATCATTAGCTCCCCAAAATTCTCTTCCTCTCAATGTTGAATCAGTTTATGAAGTAGAACAGACTTTCATGTAAGTTGTAGATCCCAATTAAAAAAATTCCACTCCCCTAGCAAAAACCCTAAACCCTTCTAAGAAGGGGATTTGTGTGAAGAAGATTGGGGAAAATGTTGTGTGATATCACATATCTTGTTAAAAAATTGTTATGTGGCTGGCTGCTGCTCCAAATAATCAAAACTTACTTTTGGCATCATTTGGCCATATGTAGTAGCATTTGATACAGATTTTCTGAAGAATGCAACAGAGCAACCCCTTGCAGGTTTTTACTTAAGCTTGTTTCTCTACTTGAACTCTTGTACTGCTCTACTAATTGTTTCCTGGACTTCAGAAGTCCCCAAACTCTCTAGAACTAACGGAATTTTGTGTGGGGACTTGCTGTGGATCTAGGTTGGTCAAAGAATTGTTGGGGGAAGATCCAAAATTGCAAATCTTTGTGCATAAACAACTTAGTTTTGAGCCAAAATGTCAAAACAGTAATCAAACATGTCTGCACTGTCTAATATGACATATAGGTCATAGAAGTGAAATTACATAGAAATGTGTAATCATCAATTATAAAGATGTAACAAGATGGGGATGCAGGCAACTCAATTTTAAGTACATGTTCAGAAGTAACTTTCAGGACTATAGCATTCATCAAGTAAGGTTTAGTGTCAAATGGGAAATGTCAATCCATACCTAGTTTCTATGTATAGTATCCTATTCTAAGAGTGAAGTGATCTAGAATATGATGTGAACTCAAAAATTTAATGAGAACAAACCCTTGAAGATGTGAAATCCAAATTTAACTTCCAGAGCTCCAATAAGAGCAACAGGATCTTCCATGCGTTTGACCCACAAACTTCCACCCCGATTTTTGAAAGATATAACTGCCGAGGAGAATTTGGAGGAATTGGGCCAATAAATTTGGACACTGGTAGCCACAATGTGAACACACATGAATACATGGAGTTGTTTTTGTTGACGAAATCTGGCCAGAAAGTGAAGATAAAAATTAAAAATTTGAAAATGAATTGATCTTGGAGGTTCTCAATCACGAGAAGTGAAGGAAAAAACAACTACCATATATAAATAATTGTCAGATTTAGAACTGTACTTGATTTTCATTGTTCAGTGTGTAGCCATATAGAAGGATGACTAAAGATTTGTACTTCATATCTGATTTATAGCCAGATTTGGCAAAATCTTCCAAGCAGTAGTTTTCTTTTTCAAATTTCTTATGTTTCATCATATGCAAGCATCCCAAGAGGGATTTAGCATTACATGGCGACAGATTTCTACAGTTGTTAAAAATGCCTCCTCTCTAAAACCCAATTAGAAATGTGGCGAAATATTCCTTTTTTATTTTTATTTTTAGTATTTGTGCGGCTGTTTCCTAAAATGATCGCCACTTCGGCTACAAACAAAAATTCCTAAAAGAAATATTGCTATAGAGAGAGCCGGAGGTTTGAGATCAACTCGGTTAGTTTCAGCAAGAGTTGTAATAAAATTTATGACTACCACGCTAGCTAGTTATGAGTTGAATTCCATCACGCCTATCGACAGGGAGACAATCCTTGACGTAGGGTACAATCTCGAGGATGGAGACGCCATTCAACTCAGGATCAAAAGGGCAAAACAAGTTTTTCTCTGGTATGTGGTAACAACCATCCACTGTTTGCCCTCTTGTGCAAGGGGGGTCCGAGACTTCCATTCCCACGAACCATGGTTTGAGTGCTCCGTATCCTTGAGCAACAATCCCAAAGGTTGACCTAGGAGTGACAATGAGATCGTCCGAGAAGCTCAAGAAAATCATCTCCGTAAGTGCCTGTATGTCTTCCTCTACGGTGAACCCTTGGTCATGTCTGTTGCTCAACTGCACAACAGTCACGTTTTCGCCATTTGCTGCTGGGTTGTGTAAGTAGTCGGAGACCAATGCTTTCTCGAAATTGTCATATAAAGAAGCAACGAACACAGTGGTACCACGCGGTACAGCTGAAGAGTTGACGGATTGAGCTGTAGAGGATCGCAGCAAGCTTTGACTATTCTCTGCTTCGGCTGACTCCGTGTGATGAGGTAGCATGCCGTTCTGCAAAGCACATTCTTTTATGCGAGTCTCTATTGAAGTGTGCATCAAGTCGAACTGTTCTTGGCCGCCCAAATAACGAATCTGAACACCAAGGCGCCGGTCTGCATGATATTCTGGTTGCATCGCTTGGACATTTTCGACTTGCACCCATACGGAGTCTCCCGGTAGCATCAAGCGTCGCAAGAGATGGGTGAGGACCAGCCGATCAGGAAAGAGATCCTCTAAAGTGGTGCGGAAGATCGGAATTCCGAAGAGCTTGGGAACAAAATATTGATTGCCCACGAGGTTGACCCATGTTACATTACGCAGGAAGATCTGCTCGGTGAGACAAAAGAATCTATTATCAGGATGAAACGCGTAATAGTTGTCTGTGACATCTGCCGCATAAATAACACTAGTAGTACTGGCAGCTCCATTCTCATGTATCGTGCTGCTTATATCGTCATGCTGAGAGCCCTGCATGGACGTCGAATCCACAACAGAAAGCAGCTGCTGCATAGACGCCCAGAGTGGTGACGGCATCGGAAGACCAATGGTGTCCCTATCCAACTTCCAAGAAGAGCCTTCGAAAGGCTCGCACATGATGTTTGTCACCGGCGGAATATCCGAAGAAGGTACAAGCAACACGCGTTGCGTCAGAAGCGCGTAAAGGAAACATGACACAGTGATGAGGATCTTGTTGCCTAGCCCTGATGGATTACGCGCATCACAAACAAAAAATTTACAACCGGGGGTGCTCGAATCTCTAGTGTGGAAGTACTGGGACACGTTCTGAACCAGCTTCCGTGTACATGTCCGGTGAAGAATCTGGTACTCCCGGAAGACGGCGTCCCATCCAGGATTGGCCTCCACATCCTTGGCGTATTTCCTAGCAGGATACCTCAAAGAAAGCTTCTCTCGACTCATGCAAGGATTCTTTTCATGCCAGTCCTTCTTTCCGTCTTCGTCAAAATACGCTGGCTCAACAGATTCTCCTCCATTAGCTAGCGACGCAGCTTCTCTAATATCGCGGATCAGACTTTCAACAGATGCAGGCAATAGTATTTTCGTATTATAATCACCAGTAATATCCTCTGCATCATGGTGAACACTATTATGAACATCAGTTCCAGCTGGTCGATTTGCAGCGGGAGATGCAGCAGCTAGTGGATCAGCAAGAGATGATGCAGCGTCAAAGGGATCTGAGGGATGGTCATAAATTTTTGTGCCAATTCGCTGATCCGAAGTCGGAGTTGATACCGCAACTGGTGATGAAACAATTTGCTGATCCGACGTCGGCTCTGATACTGCAACTGGTGATGAAACAATTTGCTGATCCGAAGTCGGATCTGATACCGCAACTGGTGATGAAACAGCATGGGAATGTGCAACAACTAACGCATGCTCCAGAATCCTCTTGACGTTATGAGGGGGGCTGACCTCCACCAAGGATCCTAGAACAAGGAAGATGAGGAGCATGGAGCAAAGTATGGCCGCCCCCAGTTCCTTGTGATCACGCACTTCTGGTGAAACGCCCATGCTGCCAAGAAGCACATGTGCCCCGTACGTTTAGATAGGAGCTAAATTATATTTCACGCTCCAACAATTCCAGCTGCTTGTGTCCATATTAACTCTTTCAACGCTGCCAGTCAGAGTCATTGAAGTGGGTACTTTTATTATTCATGGCATGTCTCTTATGAACTCATTACCATGCATCTTGTGGGTATCAGTGTTTCTGTTCTTCGTGAAATATTGCATCGTGGCGACCAAAAAGAAAAGCCCTTGCTACAGGTACAAAGGCTTTTTTTGGGATTAAAAACTTGTCGCCATATTTACGAGGGTTTTTTTCTCCAACTCGCCAAAATTAAGATAAGAGATTCTGGGGAGCGTTTTGTTTTGTGATGACTTTTCGCATGCTGACGAAAAGAATCCGAAATGGGAATATTTTGTCTAATATTCTCTTGATTGTTTGAAAATTTTGCAATTTTTTGAGCAAAAATAGCAGCCATATTTAGATAGCCTTGGGGTAGTCAGTGGCCACATTTTTACTGTTTTCTGTTTTAATCATTGATTTCTAAAATGTTGTCGCCATCAACGTGCATCAACGTGCGGCAGTCAAAATCTGGGGGACCAAAAAAAAAAAAACCCCTGATTCTAGCATGTCACCAGTGTGTAGCCCAATTCCTGAACTTTTGTACTTTCTTCTCTAATATGTAGCCAAATTTTGCTAAGTCCTCTTTTGGATGATCGCCAACCCACCTACCTCACAATTTTGAAAAACAAATCACTGTTGGCTATCCAAATAATCATTAATTTTCAGCATTACCAGGTTTGTGAGTATCCCAAATAATAGTTGATTTTCAGCACTATTTTTGTGGGTATACAAATATCTTTGATTTTCACTATTTTTTGGGGTGTCCTGATTTCCAGCATTTTATGTTTAGTTCACACTTTCAACATGCCATGTCTTATGAACCTGCAGCTTGCATACATGTCATGCTGGTTTCCAAACATGATGTTGAGGAGTTTTTTTTTGTTGTTTTTCAACCATTTTTCAAAAGGACCTTTACTAGTTTTAATAATTTTGATTTATTCTTGATCGCTTGTGCACATACCACTATCATGCATTATCAACAATTTTCTTTAGTCCTCTCAATGCTCATTTCTCACTATTGACAGTGTGTGTCCATAACCTTGTATTGTGCACCATAGCAATTTTTCAACAGGTTATTGCACTTGGTTGGAGTTTTCCATCTCTTTCACACTCCATAGCTAGCACACCTTCATCACTAGCTAATTTGTGATAAATGACTATTTTTTTGGCTTAAGTATTCTTTGTTATCATTGATCGTCATCTTGTAACCTTGGGTCTTATTTGCATTGGGTTTTCTTTTCTTTAAATTTCCCATTGATTGTTTTTTTTTTGCTTTTTCTTTGGGTTGTGTCTATTCATATTCTCATTTGCCTTATATTTTTCATGGATGGGTTTTGTCCTTGATTTTTATATACAAGATTTTTTTTTAAAAATTTGCAAACCATGAACTTGCCAAAAAGGCCATGCCCAATGAGAAATTAATCAATATTATGCAAATTTAATGTAGTGGTATAAAGGTAGAGAAACTAAAACTCACATTTCCTAGAATGCCCATCATTGGTGTAGTCATTGTGAGCTTGATCGAACTATTATACTATCGACCTAACTCACTTCAACCTAAGGCAAGTGGTCTAGGCCAATGTTGGGTGGTTCTCACTTTTTTATGAGAATGGTTAGTTTTGGTTTTTGGGGCCAGTTCTCCAAACCACCTTGGTTATTTTTTTATAAAATTTCCCATTTAAAAAATTGCCTCAATTTTAAAATTTAAAAAAAAAATCTGATTAGTTAGTTTTTAAGGTCAATGGGTTTCACAAAATTTTGAACCGCCGATTTTCAAAGGTGGTTCTCACAAGTCAATTCTTGTATATCAAGGATTTTTTTCATATTTTATTTTTATCTTTTTTATATATTCTTTTTTTGGGTTTGTTTCTTGTTTCTTTTCTTGAAATGGAAAATAGAAATTATGAAACAAACATCAATCTTCTTCCAATAATCAAGGTTAACCTCCAAATAAAATAAATTAAATGTCAAAATTAGATTTTAAAAAATAAATAAAAGTACAAAATAATGTTTAAAATAGAAAAATAGAAATAATGGAAATAATTTAATGGATTAATTCTATTTATAGGAAAAAAAATTTACAAGTTTGAGACAATTTCTTCTCTTCTTTCTCTTTGTTGTAAAATCAAAACAAAAATAAATTGTATCACAATGTTATACAAAAAATTGAAAAACTAAGGGAAATTTTTTTTAAATGATCAAATGAAAAGTGAGAAAAATTTCTAAAAACACTCACCTTGCTTGTTAGCTTTTGCTTGTTGATTGTAACTCCAAAGACTACTTGCAAAAAAAACAAAAAAGGAGGGAGTAATATCTTGGGAAACACCTAAACGAAGAACAACCATAAGTAAGCAAGGAACAATCACGAGGGGAATAACAAGTGAGAAGTAGCAACAACAAGGGGGCGCCAAAAGTACCCTATTAAAAAATAAAATGAAAACAAACACAAGGAAGCAATAAGGATGTGGAACAGCAAGCAAAGAATAAGGACCAATGATGTGGACTAACAATGCAAGGGAGTAGTCATGTGAAGGAACAACAAGCAAGGAGCCACACAAGGGAATAGCTATTTGGAGCAACAATTGGGGAGTAGCCACATAGGGGAACAACAACACACATGAGAGCAAACCAAAAACAACAAAGAGAAAAAGAACAACTTACTAATTACAAACTAAAACTATAAACATTGTAAAACAAAGCAATAAATAAATAAAAATTTAAAAAATATAAAATATAAAAAAATCTCTAACAAAAGAAGAAACAAAAGTGTTTAAAATATTAAAAAGAAAATGTGAAGGTGTAAAATTGTGCAAGAGCAAAGTGGGCCCAAGAAAAAGCTTGGTGCCTTTTTATAAACAAACTTGAACCTTAACCCCTAACCCTAATGTGGCAGTCACCTCCATAAACAGTAAGAATAAATAATAAAAGTAATTTTATTTTCTTCTTATCATGAAAATTGGACCTCTCTCAAAATGTGAAAACTAGTTCAATTTTCACATTTGATGCCAATGAAAACTTGGGCAACTTTCACTAGGTAGTTGTCATTTCCAATGAGAATTGCCAAGTAGGTTTTCATGGCAATTTTCATTAGTTGGTTTTCACTAAGAACCAAACTAAAAATTGACATTAGTTTTAAGCTAATGGGGGAGAACCACCCAACACTAGTTTAAACTTTAGATAGGCCTTTTTTTCTAGCAAGAAATTGACAAAAAGAAGCATTGAATGTCTTTTTCTAGCAAAATTCCATTTTTTTCAGAAAACGTTGCTAATTTTCAGCCTTTATTTTTTCTTTTTTGGTGCATGCCACCACAAGTTTATTTCCTGGATATTGTTTTAATGATTATACACAAAAGTGTCACCAATTAAATCGAAATCTACCTAGATGGGGATGCTCACTATTACTGTTACATTATAAAATTTGAAAGAAAAACACTCATCTAGATCTAGACTTTTTTATAAATATAAATTTCAGTGCACAAGTGGTAATTAAAAAACCTTCTGATGTGCTTAACTAGTTTGTTATGTATTTTTGACAAAATATTAAGTGGTTTCTTATCATTTGTTAAGTCAATTTTTAGCAAACATGGATATTTCAAAATAGTTCAAAATGGCTATTCATTTTTTTAAAAAATAATTTTTCAAGTCTAACTAACACCAACAAAAAAAACAATAAAAAATGTGCTTCCATTTTTGAAAAGGAAGGAAAAAAAAACACAAAAAATGACATTGATACATCCAAGTTCAAAATTTCAAAGTTATAAACTAAACACAAACATTTTAAAGGGGAGTTGAATCCTAGTTTGATATCAAACCTTATCAAATGCAATTCAAAATTCCACCCACCACACCCAAATGTTAATAAATTGGAAACCAAACACAATCACGATTCATTCAACTTGTCCAAATCATGAGAAGAAGAACATTTAATGTCACAACCCTACTTTGAGAGAGTGTGAAGATGAAACTCACTCTTGAAATGGGGATTTGGGAATCCTTCGAGACTCTCGAAACTTCAGAATTTGATTGCAGGGGTCAAAACACCTCACATTGGGGTGTTATTTATATCATTGTAAAGCTATTGAACTGTAGATGTTGAAAATGGGCTTGCATGGGCCATTTGGACATCTGTAGCACACGTTATGACAAAAAGAAAGGCCGAGAGTCAAACTGGCAATTTGACTCTTGAGCATTAAAAGTCGGGAATCGACCCAACCCCGATGGTGTAGGTGGAGTGCAATACATTGTTGGAAAGCTCTCAAGGAGAACTACAAGTTTGCTTTAGACCTCATCCCAATCGAAGGTTTGAGCAAAAAGTTATGACCACGCAAAGTCCCGAAAGTTCAAATCGGGACAATTTCGAGACTCCTCCTTGGGAATCCCGGGACAAAAAGCCATTCAAATGTAGGTGCCATGGAGAAACACAAATAATATTATATGGGGGAAGGTGGTGGCTTTCCCTAAGTCCGGGTTGTGATGAATCTTGTAAATCCAAAGTTGCCTGTGGTTTGTTTTAGCATTAAAGGTGTTCCAAAAAGTGAACTAACCAACTTGTTGATTGGTTTGATGTAGGTTCAAATAAGTAACTAAAACTTGTCACTCTTTCTAGTCCCATCCCGGAGCTTTAGCACACCCCCTCTATACCTTCTAATGCTGAAAGCTGGGAACATGCCCCGAGTTCCTCACAATTCCGTTGTTTAAATAACTTAGACTCATTTTGAATCTAACTAGGAACTTGGGAGCACGTCACTTAAGGCTTGGGTTGTGAAAAGAATGAAATGTCTTAAGTGGCAACACAAATGTGGACTTCATGATCTTTTCAGGTTGTAATGGCCTCTTAATAATGGAAATTATCTTAAGAATAAAATCCTCGTGTAAACATGCCAACATTTATGTTTTCAATTATGAATTTATTAACCAATTGTGCAATTTATTATTCATGAATGCACATGTGGAAAAATTATGTTCATCATTTACATATTTAAACATTAATGCCATTATAGGGTGAAAACATGGTCAATTAAACGTAAAAAATAATGCTTGAAATTATAACCAAATTTTTACACATGAATGCAAGAAAATGAAATTGATTTTTTTTTAATCATTGCCATTTACCATAGACAAAATTTTTACACATGAATGCAAGAAAATAAAATTGAGTTTTTTTTTAATCATTGCCATTTACCATAGTGGCACTAAATATTGAGTTCAAAATATGTTATATGCGTGTAGGGTGAAAGCATGACTAGGGGGATTGTTTGGATTGTCACACTTATAATTATTCTGAATTACACACAAATTTTGTAAAATTTAAAGCCATATTCAAAATTAACATTATCAATTTTTTAATTATTGATGTTGTCATAAACTTTAATGGGAATCATAATTAAAAATTTGGATGAATTTTAAGAAGATTATGGACTCATAATGGACTTTTGAAATGACAACATTATGTTTGTCACATAGAAAAAATGAAAAATGTGAATTCAAAAAATATGTCAAAAATGTGTCAAAATAAAAATAAAAAAATAAAACATCATCAAATGAAAATTTTATTAATGAAGTGGATTGAAACTTTTTTAATATATGTTTTTAAAAAAGTTATAACTTTTAAATGACGTGATTGTTATAAATTTTATTTTGGAAAATCCATTTCACAATTTTTTTAAAAATCTTTTGCATGGATTTTTTTTATTAATCACATATATCAAAATTCATCCTAGTTCACTTTAGATTTCATTAGATTTCGAATGAATTTGGATATTTTTACCATGGTGAAACTAGTTAGCCCCTTAATGAATGGGGATTAGTTGTTATGAACAATGAATTGATCCATTAATACTTAGTGAAATAAAACTACTCTTAAGTGAAATACATTTATTAAATCATTCACTTGTTAATTAATTAATTAGGTAGCATGAAAATTAATATATAATATTATTGATAATTTCATGATTATTGATAATTTGAACAAGAAAAAATTGAATATCATTATTAAATAACATCTCAATGACTGTTCTTTAAAAAAAATGTTTAATAAATGGATAAATTTTTTGCTAATATAATAATATTAATTATGTTAGGTTATTTTCAGCTATTATAAAACTGTTTTTCATTAATCTAAATTATTTCACTTTATGCCATTATTAACAATTCTAGGTTATTATAGGTTATTTCATTTTAAGTTATTTTTGTTTATTGTAGATTATTTCACCTTATTTTCTTTTTGACAATTCTAAATACTTTTAATATATGTTTATTAATGGTTATTCTATTGGTAGTTATTATATTATAAATTGTTGTTGGTTATTTTATGTTATATTACAATTTTTGCTGACTATTATATTATAAATTATTGTTGGATATTCTATGTTATATTATCATAGGTTATTATTGTTTATCCTAAGTTATTTTACTTTAGGTCATTATATTATATTTAAAATTATTTAAAATTACTATACCATGATAAAATAATTTATAATACCATAAAATAAAATGACCTTGAATAACTTAAAATATAACTTGAAATAATATATAGTAACTTAAAATAAAATAACCTAAGGTATAACCTAAGGTTCATTGAATAATTTATTTTAAAATAATTTAAAATCTTATAATAAATTAGCTAGGATACCTTAAAATAAAATGATGTATAATTGCTTAGGATATAAATTAGAATAACTAAAATAGCCTAAAATAATGTTGAGTATATCATAAAATAACATATATAAAACATTTAAAATAACATAAAAATAAACCTATTTACTATTATAAATTATAATATTGAATTACGTCAATTAGTAGTGAAAAACAATGTTCACATAATATATTATAATGAAATAATTTTAACCAAGACGAATTCACAGAATTGCAATGAATTTATTTCACTTTTAAAATCCCATAATGATTTAAGTTATTAATTTACACCCCACTTTTGAAGTAGTGTATTTAGGGATATTCATAAGTTGGTTTGTTAATATTTATGATTAAAAACATAAAAAATAATTATAAGATTTATGATTTCATAATTGTTAAAATTATAAAAAAAATTGCTAATGTTAGATTATAGGCTTTCAAATGTTAATTTTGAGACACTTAACCATGCTTTCACCCTGTATTCAAAGTAAGTTAAAAATATTTTTCAAATTGATCTATTGAGATTATGTTTAAATATTTTTACATCAAAATTTTGATATATTATTACTTTTACATTTTAAGTTAAAAATGAAAGTAAGTTTTAAATGGCATTAACTAAGAAAGTATAAAAACTTAATGTATCATTTACTTGAAGCTTCTTGATGCACCCCCAAGCTTCTTAATGGACTTAAATGTGAATCCAAATTGAAAACAACTGAAAAACAAGAAATCAGGGCACGCTCCCTTGCTCACACCAGTTTGAAAAGGGTAGAGGAGCGTGTTGGAGCTCCAAGATGGGACTAGGAACAGTGACACGGACCTACACAAAACCAACACAAGGTGGTTAATGCATAGTTGGAACACTTTTGGTGTTAAGATGAAGCATGGGCAACACGGACTCATAAGACTCATCATGGCCCAGACTTGGGGAGGGAAGGCACCACCTTCCCCCTTCTGGTATACTTTGTGTTTCTCCACGGGGCCCACATCCAAATGACATTTTGTCTCGAGACTCCTAAGTGAGAATCTCGAAATTGCCAAAGTTAGGACTCCTGCAACTTTAGGGCCCCATAGCTTTGTGTTCAGATTTTCGATTGAGATGAATTTTAAAACAAAGTTTTAACCCTCGTCGAGAGCTTTTTAATGGTATTTCACACACCACCTGCACGCAAGGAAATCGGGTCGATTCCTGACTTTTAATGACTAGGAGTCAAACTACCAATTTAACTCCTAGCCTTTCTTTTGGCCATAACTTGTGTGTCATATGGCCAAATAAGTGATGTGAACCCATTTTAGACATCTATGTTTCCATAGCTTTCCAATGATATAAAGAATTCCTTAATCTAATGGGTTTTGACCCTTGCAATTGTTCCTTAAATATTTGAGAGTCCAACTCCCAAAGTGGAAACTCCTTTGCGAATGTGAAGGTTCATTTCCTCACATTTTCCTTCACTATTGTGCTTCCCTTTTGGCCCACAACTTTGTAAACCCTTGCCTTGGTCGTGAGCCCAAGGCTAGGGTTGCAACACTTCCTTTGATTGTTTAAACAATTTATAGAATTAAAACAAATTATTTATACATTTTGAAAAATGTATTTTAAACATGTGATTATTCAATATCATTGGCATAAATTCAAACATCTAATATAAACATCTTAATTTTTATATTGATCGTTGAAATAAATAATATTTAAAAATTTATTAATATGTTAAAACTTAGTTTATGGCTACTTTACATTCTTTTTAACAAGGATTATGAAATGTTCAACCCATTGTGGTTTCACTTTGCAATTCCACTAATATTCATTTAATTGTTGAATAAACAAGCCATCATTGTTAATTGTGATCCACAACTTGGTCATTAAATCATATCAAATGACTCAACCATGGGTTTTAACATTTGCATTTTCATGGTGAGCTTCAAGAAACACATTTGAAAATTTAAAAAGTTGGCACTCAAAGGTTCTATAATGTATAGCAATGAGAGTTTCACCATCCTCTTTGCTTCACAATGATGTTTCATTATAAAAATAAAATGTAAGGGAAAAAATTATTTAACATCAAGTTACATCCAAAAATATAGATACATAATACCAAAGGCATTCATCAATTTGTAATCTATAAAGTGCTAATCAATTTCATTGATGAACATATAAGCTATAATAAAACATTGACCTTTCATTTGCATGATGGAGTTTCCCCACACCTTCATAACATTCATTTATTTCTACCTAGATTATATACAAACAAGTTTCAAAGGTCCCAAGGGGTGAAAGCATGGTAAAATATACACAAAAGCAATGTAAGCAACAAAATATTGAGACCTTACCTCCCTAAATAAAAAGAACTAACAAGTAGATGATTTTATGGGGATAATAATATTGCTTTTGAGAACATTATTTTTAAACTTTTGTTTACATGGACTTCAAAACCTAAATTGTTATAATCATATTTTTAAAAACTACTTACAAGTACTTGAATTGGATTTAAATTTTGTGATAGTTTGAAATTTATAAAGTTCAAATACTTAAAAGTAGATGAAATGTTTTTGCAAGTATTTGGTTTTTTTCAAACACTTTAATATTGATGTGATAAATATTTTAATATTATTTTTTGTTAGTCAAGTTTGTTTTCATAACTAAAATCATCCCCAACCTTTACAAAATGATGTAATTATTGGGGATGCCCATGAAAAAAACTAAAAGTTTCATTTGTTTTGAAATGCCAAAAAGAAAGTTCAAAGTTTGAAAAACTGTTTTTTTTCATGTTTTCAAATTAAAAACAAGGTGACAAATATATACAAAATATGTTGCTTGCACGCCAGGTCACTAAATTTTTCCACTTCAACCACCCTCAGTTACAAATGCTATCACACCAACTCATTTGGAAGTCCAGGGAAAATGACACAAACCAGATGAGATGATTAAAGACATAGAATTTCGAGATGAATGCAAGCTCTGTCCTTCTCTGACCTCATGTTACATATTTCTAATTGAAGATAAGAACATGCAAGAAAATAAAAATGGGCTATATTGTGTGTAGATACTCGTTCATTTTGAAAAGAAAAAGGGAGCCCAATGATGATGAGATTGCTCCTCAAACAACCATCTCAACATCTCTTTCCACACTTGTCCATTAGGGCTTGAAGGGGGTTGTTAGAGACTATTATATTCATCCCACTAATAGACTCTTTCATCTTGTACAATGTCTATACATACCCTGTTAGATTAGTCTGGATTCTTCCAGGTCTTCCAAACTCTCTCCTTCTCCGCTCCTATTTATACATTGGTTTCCTTCTCTCTCCATATGGGACAAGAGCCTAAGATTAGGCTGTCTGATGGTCAATCCTTTAAGTTAGCTTTCTGTCAACTCTCTGCAACCAGGTCTATTACTTGGCTGATGCCTAGATTTTAAGATCCTTAGAGATAGGACTTATAATAGTGGTCAATTCGAAGTTTATATGAGTTGTGCCAAAATGATGTGGAAGCTATGCAACTATAGGCGTCCCACACGTGGCCTTCATCAATCAAAAGAGCCTAGATCAATGCTCGAGCTCACTCCATTTCGTGAGGAAGATGATTAGAGCCTAGTTGCGGAACATGGTACCAAGGTTTTAACAACTTAGTAGTTCTCATCTCTATGAGACGTAAGGGTGGTAGTTACAACAAAAGGTGTCCTTTTCAACTTGGTAAAACAACTTTAGTTTAGTAACAGTTGGGGTTTTGCAACTTCGGAAACAATCATGTAGTCAAAATGAAATTTACAAAACCCAAGTTATTCTGGTGGGAGAGGACAGGAAGATGGTACTCTTTGGTGTCCTCCATACTAATGCATAATCCAGATCTGAAGAATCAAAGAGTAACACTTTATGCATATCGAATTGAAGGTAACCATCAGGTTTTGTTGACGCTTGATTGGCATATGGAGCAGAAGGGTTTGTGTTTGGCCTTTGATTTCATGATCAGACAGAGTCTGCAGGGAAATGATGAATGGAGCTTCTTAGATTCTTACGGCAATAGCAGTTGATGAGGCAAAAAAGCTGTTCAATGCTCTGGTGAAATTTCAAACGAAAGGAAGGAGGAGACATTGCTCTTGATGACAGTAATCTTGAGAGATTTGTTTTGCTCTCGAGCTTTCTGATACAAGTTTCTGTAAGGTGAACAAACTCTGGCCGTCCCAAACCTTCAAGGATCATCTGAATTGTTTTGCAAACAAAAAGAAATGACTTTAGAGGAGCTCCAGCAGTGCTCAGTATGTGGCCCTGCACTGAAAATCCTGCATAATGTGCACCAGTCATGTGCAATGGGCCAATTGGAAGAGTGTTTTGGCCTGGGAAAAATGCACATCTTCCAAGGGCCTAGAAGAGCCAAGTGAAAGAGTTTAATAAATAGAGTCAAATCATATTAATTGACTGCTCCCTGTTTCTCAGTGGCTAAATGGTTTGATTGCTCCGGGTGGGTTGCCATTAGTAGTCAGTATCCCAGTTTTATTCTTATGGGTGCAGTTTCCAAAAAATAAATAAAACTAAAACTTGGATGTGAGAAATATTTTTGCAGCGTCACATACGGAGGACCGCTGGAGATGCCCTCTATGAATGAACTGCAAGCAATTGCTGCAGGGACCACAGATGCAGGAACCACAACACAAAACGAGACTAGGCTCTTGTGATTGAGAGGCGCGCAAGAATGATATGGAACAATGATCTAAATCCTATGAAGGAGACATTTGGAAGCTTTGATGGTGCTCTACAACTACAGATACAGTGGTCGAAATGCGGGGCAGATTCTGAAATTACTAGAGAGTTATAAGCTGAATCGAATCACGGTACTCTCCAGCGAGACAATCCGCGATGTAAGGGACGAGGTCCAAGACGGAGCTGCCATCCAACTCAGGATCATGTGGGCAAGACAAATATCTCTCTGGAGTGTGGTAACAAGCATCTACCGATTGTGCTTTCAAGCAACTGGCTTGCTGTGAGTCCCCTTCAATGACGTCTTGCGCTGCAATCACCCAGGGTTGCAATGCTCCATATGCGTGCGCAACATTCCCGAATGTAGATCGAGGACTGACAATCACATCGTCTGAGAAGCTCAAGAGAATAATCTCCACCAGAGCTTGCTCATCTTCTTCTCTGTTGAAGTAGGATTGTTCATGTCTGCTACTTACCTGCACAACAGTCACGTGCTCGCCTGCATTTGCTGGTGCCTGTTGCAAGTACTCTGAGCTCAGAGATTTCTCAAAGGTGTCATATAGAGAAGCGACGAAGACGACAGTGGTGGTGCCATTCACAACTGAAGCTGAAGCTGCTGAGTCGTAGATGGATTGAGCATCGCCGGGGTTCGATTCTGCAGTGGGCGAGTTGGATTGTGAAGTTCTTGTAAGATCGGACCTGGTGGCCGCCTGCCCATGCTGAGGCAGCATGCCATTCTCTAAAGCGCATTTTTGGGCGCGCATTTCCCACAGGTGCAACGGTTCGAGCTGCAAGTCTGTGTAACGGATCTGAACACCGAGGCGTCGGTGTGCATAATCCGGTTGCATCTCACGGACTTGCTCCACTCGCTGCCAGACACTGTCTCCCGGTAGAATAGAACGTCTAAGGACATGTGTAAGCACCAATCGAGACGGAAAGAGGGACTCTAACGTCGTGCGGAAGCTTGGAATTACAAAGAGCTTGGGAAGAAAGTGTTGATTGCCCTGGAGAAAAACCCATGGCACGTTGCGTAAGAACTTCTGCTCGGTAATACAAAAGAATCTATTGTCAGGTTGAACTCTCCACTCATGTCTGATTGTCACATCTGTGGCATGAACAGTAGTAGTAGCTCGGTCCTGAGACCCCACAGATAAGTCGACTTCAGAGACGAACTGGTCAGTAGATAACCAGAATGCTGATGGCACCGGAAAACCAATCTTTCCCTCATTCACCTTCCAGGAGGAGCCCTCAAAAGGCTCGCACAAGATGTCTGGCAGTGTATTCGTGGAAGGTAAAAGCAACACACGTTGTGTAAGAACCGCGTAAATCAAACAGGACGCAGTGATCAATATTTGGTTACCCAGTCCTGATCCAAGTACCGTATTACAGAGTAGATAGTTGCAACCTGCAGGAATGCTTGTATCTCTCTCGAGGAAGTAGAGGGAAATGTCTTGAACCTTGGTAGTGCAAGTCCGGTGAAGAATCTCATACTCACGAAACACTGCATCCCATGCTGCAGGACTGGCATCTTCCACATGTTTCACGAATTTCCTGGCAGCATACCGCAAAGGAAGTTTCTCTCGACTGATGCAAGGATTCTTTTGGTTCCAATCGTTCCTCTCGCTTTCACTGAGAGGCTGAACAGGTTCTCCTCCATTAACTCGCATTGCGACTGCTCTAAGTTCCCGGATTAGAGCTTCAGCGGCAGCAGGCAGCATGGTAGTTGTACTAGGCGCTCTATCACCACCACTAATACCGCGAGTTCCACCTGGCTGATCAGTGAAAGATGCGGCGCCAGACTGATCCAAGGCAGCAGCTCCAGTTGGTTGATCAGTGGGAGCTGATGCAGCAGCCGGTTGATCAGTTGGAGGTGCAGTAGCTGGTTGATGAAGGGGAGATGTCGCAGCTTGTTGATCAGTTGGAGATGCAGCAGCTGGTTGATCAATGGGAGGTGCAGTAGCTGGTTTTTTAGTTCGAGATGCATCTGGTTGAT
>Ga0116227_10006287_pt1 | contig 24202 bp, 18 predicted proteins | sample S1TSphgellanicum_FD_89693 | JGI IMG/M metagenome (GOLD analysis project Ga0116227, IMG submission 89693) | Host-associated microbial communities from peat moss isolated from Minnesota, USA - S1T2_Fb - Sphagnum magellanicum MG | ecosystem: Host-associated > Plants > Peat moss > Unclassified... | reverse complement strand
TATTAATTTTAAATTGGAATTCATCTACATATTGACAAGGTGATTATATGATTAAAGTTTCAAATTGGTTTAGGTGTTCAAGACACATATTTTATTTTCTCCACAAGTGTTTCTAGGTCCACCTGAAGGCAACAAGTTTTTGTTTTCAAATGAAAACAAGCTAGTGCAAGTCTCATGGCCATCATCTATGCAAAAACTTTCTGGGCACGGCAGCATTTCCATGAAAAGAGGAGAAGAACACAAGTACCTACCTTGCCATCAATATATCCATTTACAAAGCCTTCAACCATATAGATCTTGGACATGCATTCATTTTTGTTTAAAATGATTTTTGTGTTGTGTTAATCATGGAAGTACAATGGACTATGATAATTGAGAATGGGCATGATTAATAAATTGTGGTTTTGAATGTTTAGGAAGGCTCGCCAAATTCTCTCGTCTTTCTTCGGCCCTATTGGCTTGCAAAGCTTTGTGCCTATAATGCATGAAACAATAAGAGCCCATTTTGAGCAATTCTGGGAAAAGAAAGATGAAATTACAGCTCGGACGTTATTGAAAAAAATTACTTTATCTTTGACAATTGATTTATTCATGAGCATCAAAGAAGGCCCTGAATCTCATGCATTAGCACATGATATGAATACATACATGGCAGGGTTTTTTGCATTACCATTGGATTTTCTTGGAACTACGTACCACAAAGCTAGGTTGGCACGTGAAAAAATGCTTCATACACTGGAAATAACTATACGTCAGAAGCGAAAGGCAAGTGATTCTGTATTGCAAATTTTTTTGTGGTCTTCCATCAATTTAAACTTATTTCCAAAGTTTTTGATTACTTTCACAATTGGCCTTGATTAATTTCAAATTGGGTAGTATAGTTGGGATGCCATGTTATGGTGGTTCCTCCCATGTATAATGTACACTTGATAGGTTTCACTTAAGTACATACTTTTATTATTGTTTTCAATGGCAGGATATGGAAAAAGGAAAGATCTCACCTCGCCAGGATCTTTTGTCAATTCTAATTAGCACCCTTGATGATCAAGGCCACCTAATCAGCAACGACGAAATCAAAGACAACATTTTGACCCTTTTATTTGCAGGCCATGACACAACATCTAGCACACTTGGAGTCGTACTCAAATATCTATTTTTAAATCCGCATTGTTTACAAGAGGTTATTAAAGGTATGTTCCCTAGATTAGATGTTTAGTTCATAAATTTGGTGAAAAGGTCTTGAGAAAATGAAATATTTGGATGGAATCACATTTTATATATATTGGCATTCTACGCCATTTTAACACAAATTTATCCTTTTCTCTTTGCCAATTAATTCGATTTAATTGAAATTGAAGGTTTACATTTGTGCATGTGATAGAGCAAAAGAAAATTGCAATGGAAAAGGTTGGAGACTTGCTATGTTGGGATGATACACAAAAAATGAAATACACGTGGCAAGTGATCCAAGAGACTATGCGCATACAACCTATATTGGCATTTGCACCACGAGAAACGCTTAAAGAGATTGAATATGGAGGATTTACCATTCCAAAAGGTTGGAAGGTAAGAGTTGTAGAAGACATTTTTATATGTTATGTTTCTTGAAATGATGGACCACAAAATAGGTTAAGCTTAAATTAGTTAACAAGTTCATAAAAGAACAAAATTTTCATATTATCATAAGCATACTTGTGTAAATCTACTACCAATCCATAAGACAATTACTTGAAGTTAATATAAGTGTTGGCTAATTCTTGACTTTTATGAAAGTCTTCTGGTTTCAATTTTTAAAAATAAATTAGAATAGTTTTGGTTTCGGTTCTTTAAAACAAAAATTGTGATTCTGGTTCTAGTTTTGGCTTTGATTTTTCAAACCAAAGAAAATTAGTTCTAGTTTGGGTTCTCGTTTTGAAAACTACATCAAATTGTAAGGAACTCGGATTGGAAATAATAGTTAACTTCCGATTAGTGCTTGATTTAATTTTTTTTCAATTTTTTTTTTCAAAGATATGGGTTCCAATTTTGGTTTTGGTTTGGTTTTTCAATTTAATGTTTAAAAAAAAATTGACTTTAAAATCAATTCGAAAAATCAAACTTAATTTTGATTCACTTTTTATGAATTAAAACTAGAACCTTTAGTGGTAACCCCCAAACAAGGTAACCGCCCAACAATGATTTACACATCCAACCAACACATGTCGACGAGTTTAGAAATACCAATTGACTAATTAAAATTGATTTTTGACCTAGCCAAATATCAAATCACATTTCAAACCTAACACCACAATTGGAAGATTTTTCACACTAAAGATTTTTTATGAACTTTTATATTATGATGTTTTGAATTGAATTATCATTAATCCAAATGTTAAATAAGAATTAACATAATGTTGGATTGAGTTTCTTCTTTACTAATTGCATCAATAACCTTCCACATTCATGGATGTTGTGCAGGTTGTTTGGAGTGGTCCACGTTCGCACTTGTCACCACAATTTTTCCCAAATCCTAAAAGGTTTGATCCATCTCGTTTTGAAGGAACAGGACCCCAACCTTTCACTTATTTGCCATTTGGAGGTGGACCTCGAATGTGCCCTGGAAGTGAGTTTGCTCGCATTGAAATGGTTATATTCCTACACCATTTGGTGTTGAATTATGAATGGTCAATGATTGACCCTTTTGAAAAAATGACAATGGATCCATTTCCTACCTTTCAGAAAGGGCTTCAATTGAGAATCCATAAGAAAGATTAATCAAAAGTTCAATAAGGATATATGATCAAAAACTTTTCCAAAACGTAGACATAATAACTAATACTCTTGATTTGCCTAGAATATTTGTGGGATCTATAAGTTATGAATTGATTATATTGAGTTTTGATGTTGCCCATATTCATTATATGTTGTAATGTGTTATTTCATTTGAATTCAATATTTAATTTTCACTTTGAAAGGGTAGATTTCAAAAGGTATGTGAGGAAGAGGTCAAAATAATTGTTAAAGATTGAGGTGAAAATTATGAAAGGATCTTTCTAAAATAGTTATAAAGATTTTGCTTTTTCGTATAGTTGGGTAGGCGAGATTGGTGAGGTAGTTATTTTAGTAGATGATGTATACATACATGATGATAATAATTATGTGGTGAATGGCTTGAAGCCATAGGCTATGGATAAATCTAGAAAACAAAATATTAAATTTGGAAAATGAATTACACAAATTCATGGAAATAAATCAATGAAATTCATGGTAATAATTTGTTGCTCTCATTAACTCTAGAATCATAACCAATGTATTTTTTGGAATTTTTTAATGTAACCTAAATGGTAATCATCCATAGGAAGATGTAAAGAAAATGGCAATCATCCCTAAGAAGGTTTAGCCAAATTTGGCTACAATTTGAGTTTGTGGCAAATTTCTTAAATGGCTTTCTATACTCATGGCCACACGCGAAACTCAATCTATATATTTTTACAATTTATTTTTTGATTTCTTCATATTGACCACCTCCAAAATCACTTCATTTTTTATTTTTGAATTTTTAAATTCCCTTTCTGGCGAAATTTTGCTAATAAACAAAATGTTGATTCAAAACACTCCTCACAAGTGGCAAGAATAATTTGTGGAAAAGGAAAAGTTAATTTATTTATAAAAAAGGTTTTGTGGAATTCAAGATTTAAGATTGTAAGTGTTGTGGACCATTGTCATACATGAACTTTTGTTCATTTTTTTGTGTAAGCAATAATGAATCCTACATGTACCATTTCCAAATATGGTTGATTCAATGCAATGAATAGTTGCACAATTCATGTAAAATTGGCCATGTTACGCTTTGGTGGTTCCTTCAAACTTTCAACATTAAGTGCAATTCATACATACATTTTTCTCAAATGCATGTGAGTTGAATCACAAGTAAATCAAATGTGCATGGTATGAGGATTACAATGTGAATTTGTATGTGCATTGACAAGCTCGGTGATCATGTAATGAAAGTTATCAACTTGGTTTGGTTGGTGTTCAAGTTGCATCTTTTATCTTCTCTAGGAGGGGGAAGGGAACAAGTTTTTGTTTTCAAATGAGAACAAGCTATTGTAAAACCCATTGCCATTATCCTTGAAAACAAAAGTTGGGCATGACATCATTGTTGCCAAATTAAGAGATGAACAAAAGTAACTACCCTCCAACTAATATTATTTTATAAATATTTTTTTGTTTCAAATTTAGTAATGGTTGATGTAAAAAAAATTCAACAATGTATAATTATTGGACAATAATTCATTTTCCTAACAATGAGTTGAATATTAGGTTCTTCAAAAGCATCTTAGCTTTGAAATATCATGGATATATAAACAATAAGTTGCAAAAATATCATGGATTGTGGTCATTGGGAACCCAAATGATAAGATTAAAAGGATTGGTTTGGGTTTAGACTTCATGGGACCCTACTCCCATTCAAGCTCCCACTTACATTCAATGTAGCCATGGGTTTTTAATTCTAGTTTACGCTTTAAATTTTTAAAATTTGGTTGAGTTTTTCAATTTGTTCATGCCATGTGGTAATGGGTTCAAAAATCAATTGCATTAGCTTTCAAGGGAAAAGCCAAAGATCTGAGGAGTAACATTTAAAGCAAATAATAATAGAAACAAAATTATGACACAACTTTATGCACATTTGTCAAATTATTGTTCGAGATTACAAGCATACTAACCAATGAAAGAATATTTTTTAATTCATTAGAATGGGCATGTGGAAATGAGAAACAAAGTGGTGATTTATTTATGGTTGCATATCTTCTTGTGATTTCAATGATATGTGGTTTCATTAGAATGCCACCTACTATGGTAGGTGGTAAGCTTGGAAATTAATATGGGTGTGTTGGAAAGTAGGCAATGAAAGACTTAAATGTTTTTTCATTATAATGATATTTCTATTGCTTTGGAAGTTAATGATATGGTAGCATGTAGGTTGTGGTTAAGGCTCAATTGACTTATAAAAAGCCCTTGGATTATGTTTATGGTCTTTCTTCAAGTGTTATTATTCCAATGATACCAATGGTATTATCCTTTGATGATAGACCCTACTTCATTGGAACAAGACATGGTGAAAGAAAGAAAGAATTCAATAAAAGACTAATTGAAAACAAAATTGTATAAGTTATTATGAGATTTCCAACTAATGCTTTATTTGCTAAGGTGTTAAGATAATTAAAATAGGATTTTAATTTGTGATGGGTTGTATTATTATTTTGATTATGAAGGGGTGTACACATAATTTTGAATTTGAAGGCTTAATGGCATCATTTGATTCATTAATATGTAGATCATTGCTAGATCTCTTTATCAACCCAAGAATACAAGATTTATTGTTTAAGTTTTGTCCCAAAAAGTTATAATGAATGACACCCATGAAAATTCCATCATGCATTTGGTATGTTAGAAAACATTTATACAATATAAGATGACTTGGAATATTTTTTACAATCCACCATAAAGAAACAAAAGGAGAAAAGTTACTGAACCTTCAATTTTTCTTTCACATTCATCCATTCCAAAGAAAAGAATGACCAAGTTCAATGCAAGTCAAGACATGAAAAGGGGACTTTTGTGTTTCTTTAATGCAACACAACCATATTTGAACAATAATATGTGTGTCATACAATATCACAACATGGATCACAACAATGTTACAAGACAAACATGGCATGGAGTTGCAATGAAAGGTTCTATCATGCAATGGGTACTAGGTTATTGGTAGGGACGAAACAATATATAATGTTATAGCTAAGGACATGCCTTTCTCATGCACAAATAATGCAATAACACAAGGCACATGTGTGGGGCATGGAATTTAAGTTCATGGGAATTCAACAAGGGACACCTTTATGCTTATAGTGGATGTGTATAATTTATATAATAAATGACCTAAAAAACTATGGTAGAAACACAAGAAAGATCCCATCAGTGTTCACATGTGGGTGACTAAAAATGAAAAAAATGTATTATGCTACAATATATATGAATATGGAATATTAGACTTGAATCCTATTTCTAACAAGGATGTGCCATTCACAATTTGAATTCAAATAGAATGGCAAATGAAAATGATGATCATAAATGGAAATAGGAGAAAATGTCATATGATGTGACTTTTGGGACAAGTGAACAAAAGCTAATGAAATTGATTACAAAATGTTATATTCAAATAGTGTTGTATGTGCATAATAATGTCCTATTGCACATTTCTTTGGGTGGCATCCTAACCTATTATAAGGTTTGCCTTATAGTATCATTATATATATTCATGATCTTTGATGGATTGCAAAATGGTATTTTAATATCATTTTCATTACATGTTGTGGCAAGGAGGAACATTACACCATGGTTGTAAAAGCTCGATCAAAGGCCATTCTAACATGCACGTTATTGGTACCCAAATGTAACTATTGTTGACAGCGCATAGGTAGAGTTCAATGCAATTAGGTATTATATTAATTCAAAAGAGATTAATAACACCTACAAGATTTTTAACACAAATAATGAACTAGAACAAGAAACATGGAAAAAATGTCTTTCAATGCGAAAAAAGTTCTACATGAAAATCATACTATGTTTAACAACATGAATAAACACCTTACTCATTCTACAAATACCTAACTTGTATGTAACAATGTCTTCAAGAAGTGCATATCAAAAGAGAGCTAGATCAAACCTTTGTTCTCACCGTATAACAATCCCTTCTGATGCAACAACATTTTCCTTATCCAATCCATAGCCAAAGAGGGGAAAAATTTAAGAATATTATCTCCTAGATTCATATTTATGTTACATGTTGCCATGATAATTCACGAGCCATAAATATTCTCAAACTTCTCAAATGAGTCTATTAAAGTCCATTTTCCTATTGAACCCAAAACTCATTTCTACTAAACATTTTTTTCTATGGGTTGGTATTGACAAGAGTTTTTTTTTGTTGCATAGATGAAAAATGACCTTAAAGTCACATTAGGACGAGTTATTGCATTATTTGAGGAACAAGTGTTGACACAAAATGTAAATTATCATATTAATATGCAAATCCTAGCTAAATGCCTTTACCAACCAAAACAAACAAAACTTTTCACAAGGAATTGGAAATTTTCCCTCACCTCTTTTAAGAGGTGCATACTTCAGTCTAATAGCTCTTCACTAATGTGCTCAAAATTTTCCCCATTTATTTGATTTTTTTGAATTCATCAAGTCTATTATGTGTGTTAAAGTATAAACTAATGATGAAGCATCTCTAAGTAGAACTTGTTGTTCAAAATTTTGTAATTCCCTCATATATATGTAGCGCACACACACACACAACATATTTGAAAAGCTCATGGAGAAGTGATTTTAGACCAACCAGAAAAAAGGTCACACTTAACATTGCTAAATTTTTCAAAATTTAGTCAAAACAAGGTAGAGGTTCTCAAAAGCTTGATATATATTGTCCTTCACCTATCACAAAATGTAACCCAATATATGCCCAACATTCCATTGAAAACATTTATGTGCAATACAAAACCTCATCCCATGAACACCCTTTGAAAGCTTCCATTGCATAAGGCCTTGCATATTCATTCAAAAAGGAATATGGACAAACAAACAAAAGGCAATGAGGAAAATGATATATCTTGGCATTGGAATGAAAAAAATCTTACTTGATACAAAAATGGGCAACACAATCTTGCACTACTTCATTCTATAAATCAATCTTGGAAACAATTTAGGCCCATACAATCCAACCCACCAAATTTCAAATTCTCGAGAGCTAAGCATAGAAATACACAAGACAAAAAATATTTTGGATTTGGATTGGTTGAGTTTTCTCAACCAATTATGCACCGAGTAACACTTTCATTGCATCAAATTACTACTTGACATTATGAATCATAATCATGCACACCTTCTTTCAACCTCTATGAGTTCATGTCAAAGGTCATTTGTTTGATGTTACTTTAGTAATATGAAGTACGCATAGGAACAAAAATGTTAAGTATAAAAATCAGTGTACCCAAAATAACAAACTCTCCATATGTAGTGTAGTTCCAAGAAATTGTATGTGGATACACATTGTGAAAAGTGGGTTGTTTTAGAAAACCCATTGGTGGATTCCAAAACTACCTCTGTGAAGTGGCAAGTAGGAGTGTAACAATGATAACAACACATGAACCTGGTGAAGCACATTCTTCCAAAGATTGCATTTCAATTTTAAAACACCTTTCACTTGTGTTTCTACAAGTACACTCTTTAGTTGACCAACATTGCTTCTCTAAGGTTGAGGGATAAAATTCTAGGAGATAATTCTATCATTGAGATTATATGCACATTACATCATCTCTCATTTATCAAACTTTTAAAAAATCATCTTTCTAGTTTTGCATTGCAAAATCAACAATCTAATTTTGTAATAACCCACCAAACACAAAATCCAAATCTATGGGCTTTCAAAATAGTTAAATGTTAGCTAAACCGAATTGGATCCTGAATTGAAGTAATAAGTACACCCTTCAAATAACGTACAAATGAATTAAGACTTGCAAATATACAAAGAAAAATGAGTTTGGACTTATGAAAATATGCACAAAAAATATAATGATCTCGAAAAGGGTCATTAATATGAAAAGAAATATGAATTTGGATTTATGTAAATATGCACAACACACAAAAACACATTTTGGGTTAAATGTGAGTGGCCTTTACAACTAAATACTAGTAAAAAATGACATATGTAACTAATGACTAGTGAGTCACTAAACCCATGTCGTTTCACCAGTTAAGTCATAAGGGACGTTTAGTTACAAAACCCAATTGTTTTAACAACTAGGATTTTAAAAAATTCTTATAATAATAAAATTTCATGTCATCATTAACCAAGTATTATAATGTGTAAAATGCGTGCCATTTCAACTTAGTTGTATTCAACTAACTATTACAAAAGACACTTTGATGGATGGATGACATGTCTCGAAAAGTTATAAACATGTCATGAATCAATGCACATGACCAAAAATCAACCTAGTTTAACCCATGTAGTTCGTGTAGCCAAAAGTCAACCTAACTTAACATAGTTAGGCTGAGCAACCTAATTAGGTCACCTAGCAAAAAGTTAACCTAACTTAACTTAATTAAGCCAACTAACTATGTTAGGCAACCTAGGCTATTTAACGTAGTCTAAATGGCCTAGATTAAAAGCAAACATCGAACTCCGAGCCCAAAAAACCTAGATTAAGCTTCCTAATTTAAGTGAAGTGGCTTATGTATCATAGGTTGCAACAATGAGGACTTGAACCCTTCACCTTCATTTTGGGGTTCAAGTCCTCATCCATTGCACTACCAAATTTTCTTACACTAATTATATTTAACACAAAGTTATAAAGTTCAAAAAATTTTGCCTCGAATTAACCTTGGCCACCCTAAGTTAACCTAGGTCAACCTACTTACTATCTACCACCTTAGCCTAAACCTAGACTTCCTTAGGTTGACTTAAGATGAATTAGTTTGTCAACCTGTACTACTTACCAAGCTAACCTAGGTTAACATAAACTTTTAGTAGGCCAAAAAAAAAACCTAGGATAATTGTGTTACATCATAACTACATCTAGTTGCACAAATTTAAGGTGGTTACAAACTTGATAAAAGATCTTGTAATGAGGTTACCTAGGTTGATTTGGCAAAAAACCTAAAGTTACGAACCTAAACAAGCCTACATAGGTTAACCTATTAGTAGGGTAACCTATTTTAGATTTATTTAAACATATTAAATGTAGTAAATTTCTTATGTTTAGTTAAGTAAGTTACAAGGTAGCCTATATTATGAAATAGGTTTTTATTAAGTAACCTACATACATAGGTTAACTTAATAGGTATGTTAACATAAGTTAATGTGTTAAATAGTTAAAAAATTAAGGAATTATGTGTTGTTTTTTTCATTAATGACTATTAATATTATAGTCATAATTACAAGTTAATAATAGAGTTTTTAGTACACGAACACGTGCATGTGAATTCATGACTTCAAAAACCTCATGGCAGATAAAAAATTATGGCATGCCATGACAAATATTAATGCCATAAATTCAAGACACACAGAAACTTATGGTGTCACAAAAAATCATGGATTGTCATGAGAATTTGTGACACCTTGTTGCCAAATGGCATGCCATGTCATCATCACATGGAAGACCAAGTTGTTATTAATCACAAAAGATAACAATACTTTCAACCAATTTATAAATGAAATTAATCCATCAAATCAATGACATGAATCATGATGTGAAGTTAATGTCACAAGTTATGAGGTGCTTTGACTACTAATCAATTTCATTGCCATGTGGCATGCCACATTAGCATCACACAACCATAAATTGTTATTATTCACCAAAAGTTGCAAGAATCAATGTAATTTTGTCATTACCTAATTTTGAGGGATCAAAAATACAAAAAAAAATAAAATTTGATATTTTGATATTTGTGTAAAAACCATCAAGTCATGGTATCAATTACAATCGTAAACTATAATGCCACATGGCACCACTATGTCATTTACAACTACATAGTTATTAACATGAACTTATACTTTACAATTGTAGTAAAAAAAGACAATAATCATTTTGTTAACTAGTTGTAAAACTCAAGATGTGTTGTTGTGAAATATAGTGATTTTCAAAAGGGTCATTGGTAGTGTTTTTTCTTTTTTGGCCAAATAATTGCCATTTGGTGACCAAAAATAATTCCATTATTTTTATATATTTCACACTCAAATGAAAGTTCTGGATTGATTTGAGGTTATGTAATTTAGTTTCACATGGGTTTTGTGTTTTTTTGCATTACCAATGACAATCAACTAACATAAGGTCATAATATTAATATGTTTAAATGATTAATTTATTGTGTATTCAATAATATTTCCATTTCCATTACTTTCAATAATTTAGTTTAAATCCATAATTATAATGGAATATCATATCAATTTACATATTAAAGTGTTAAAGATGCCAAAATACTACAATATTATAATTAAAATAAATATAAAAATGACATCCATAGAAAATAAATTATATTGGAGAAAATAAAATGAATTCAAAAAAATAATTCTAATAACTGGTAGGTCATATTTGCATGTAGGACAAAGATTTTGAATTTAAATTCTATTTTGGATATCACATGACTAAAGATCTCATAACCTTGGGATTCATTGGATATGATATTCTTAGATATCATAGCTTTTGATGTATGTTGGATATCAAATGTGATATCTAGTTTGATATCCTAGTTGGATTTCTAGATTTTCCAAATATCCACTCAATATTGGTTCACATTTGGCCCAACAACATAGGCCACATTAGTCACAATGAGGGAAAAGGAAATATGTGTTTGCCCAAACAAATAAAACTAATGACAAAAAATGTTTCATAAAAAATCACAATCTATCTAATATTTATACAATTTCAAGATTTTTCAGTTTATGATCAACTTGTATTTGTGTTTTGTGTTTGAAAAAAAAATTCATTTGATCATTACCAAATTCATTGCATGCTTTCACATTCGCTCCTTTATGCATTTTCTACATACAACTTTTATATACTATTTACATAATTTCAAAAAATCACACCAATTTGTGAAATTTATGATATGTGAAATAAGACAAATGAGTTGGGAGAAGTAATAAGGAGGAGTATGATGAATAGGGTTGAAATGACTTCATCATGATTGGTTTTTGTATGCTAAATGCAAAAACATTTTTCCATTCTCATTTTTTGCATACACATATGCTCATTTGTTAAAAAAAAGAAAGAAGACAAATTTATTCACAAAACAATAATTTTTCTTAAATGTTTTTGAAGTTCAAAACATGTTCATTCCTATAGGAATTGAGGCAAAAGGACACAAAGGGCTAGAATAGCCTATTCGGAATTGGAGTATGGTATGGGACCTCAAGGTCAAAGCATGGTTGGGGTACCAAAAAAGACTATCTCATTATTTATCAGGTGGACCCCCTCACTTGAACATGACATTTCAAAACTTAATGGTAGATTCATATTGAAAGTTTTTTTTTTCCATACATACATACATACATTATTAAATTACTATTTTATACATAACATTTCAAATTAGAATGAGTTAAAAAATTCCTAACAAGTCCTAGAAAAAATTCAAGATTTTGTTTCATGAGAAAAAAAATGTTCAAGGACTCATATGGAATGTTTAAAATTATTTTGGCTCAATATTTTTACCACAAACACCTTAGGTGCTAATGTGTATAAAATGTTAAAGTGTGATAAGAACCAAGTGCCTTATTACAATGTACAAAGTTTCAAAAAGTGAAATTTTTGGGAATTTGGGCCATTGGTAATACATGGCCCATATGGATAAATCCTATTATTTTTACTTTCATCAGTGAAAACAATAGATACTCAAGAGGCCTACACAAAACTTGGAGCAAAATTATTTTATTTGATATGAGGAAAAAAAAAATCTAACACAAATCTTAGGTTTTTGAAGAAAAAGGTGAAGTTGGGAGTCCAAGGAATGAGTTTTTAAGTTTCAAATGGGATACCCCAATCATGTTTGGACCCTCTATAGTCCTCCTACCTAAACCACCTTTGATGAATCCATTGTCATTAAAATTAAAATTTTTATTCTTTTTTCTATTTAGTCACACATTATTGTTTGTTGGACATGTTTGGAAAAATAATATTGCTTGTTTCACCTTTTCATTCAACAAAGTTATTCTTAAGCTTAATGGCCTATTAAATGATATGTCATTTATGTTTTGAAATCTAACATTTATTATATGTTTGTGTTAATTAAATTATATTTTGAATGATTGTTAAAATAACTACATAAAAAATATGAAGAAAAATATCATGCAATTAGATAAAAACCTTTGATTTGTATTGTCATATAATAACAAGATTATATAACTACTACTTGCATTATTTATACCTATGATTTATTTGGGCTTTGCCTTGCTTCACATTAGTAGCGATGACCAACTAAATTAAGGTAAAATATTGATATGTTTGAAAGTTAAATGATTAATATATTATCTTGTAAATAATGTTTCCATTTCCATTATCTTATAACATGAAAATCAATCTTCACATAATGTGAAAAAAATGAATTTTTTTGGTACCCTCTTCATTTTGATGTTCAAGTTTGATTCCTCACGCATTTTTAATTCAAATCAATTCTTTTGTAGCATAAAGTTGAAAAGAATTTGCTAATTTTTTGAAATTTTCATCAAGATTTGGATATCACAAAACTAAAAATAAATATTGCATATAATGTTTAGTGTTATGCACAATGAGTTGCATGAATTTATGGACACTATAATAGCATAAATTAAAAAGGACATTTCTCTTCATATTAGTATTATTGCAATTATGTATATATTGTGAATTGGAATGTGCCTTCTAATGAGAATTGAATAAAAAAGTTCAATTTTTTTCACAATGAAGTATTAAGTACATACATTGGTCAAATTGTTGTTGGCTTTTCAGACATCAATACCTTTCCAAGTCAATTTTTTGTTTTCATTTTTTGAATGTGCTTCAATGTTTTTTGAGTTTGAAAAAAATGATTAAAACAAGCCTTCCAATATTTGCTATTAAAATGTATAAATAAATGTAAACATTAAGACCATGCACGTTTACAATAGATGATGAAAATGATTCTTTAACTAGTTTTGATTCCATTCATGTTTACAAAAAAACAATTTTGTGAATAATTATACTTTACTCTAGTTTGAAAACAATATGAGAATGGGCATGAATGCAATTCAGGTTATTGTTACAATATATTATTTGACCTCCCCAACAAATAATCATAGTGATAAATTACATGCTCAATTTTTTTTATAAATGTTAAACTTGTTTGGTTTGAAAATAAAAATTTCATTGAAAATTAAGTTCAACTATGTTTATTATTTTGAAACATGTGCATTTATTCCTTCATTCAATATACAAAACTTAATGACCAAAAACCCAACTTTCTCAATGTGGGATACAAGTGATGTAGTACTAGAGTGACTTTAGCAAATGTTTATGAATTAAATTAATTAATGTTAAAGATTACATTTTAAAACTGAATTAAAAAAATCTTTAGAATTATTATTTTTCATCAAATTTATTTAATTTTTGAGTTATATAATAGAAAATTATTATTTTATTTGTTATTTTGATTTTCAATACGAACCAAAAGTTTTCACAATGTTAAATAATTCAATGTTACCACTTGTTAGAGTTATGAACATTATAAAATTTTATTAATATAAAATTGCTTAAAATGTATGGATATAATGTGTCATTTAATAATTTACTAAACACCAAGACATTTTTAATTAAAAAAAACCAAATATTGAAATTTAGGTTCAATTGATGACTTTTACAATCAATGATCATGATGTTTAAGTCAACAATTACAATTATAATTTGTAAATTCATGTTTCAAACATACATAACATATCATTTAAATCATTAAATCATACATTAAATCATTAAGCCTAAAATTGTATGTATTGAATGAAAAATTGAAATTGCAAATTTAATGCACTTGAATGTGAACCACACATTTTAAAAAACTAGCATGCATAAAGGATTTTCAATGTTTTGAAAACTTTGGTGTGATACATAATGATAGTTGATTGAGAGACATGCAAAGTAAGAATTACATGCAATTGATGTAATCAAATATTAAAATTGTAGGAATGTATAATTTGAAATTGAGAACTAGATTTTGAACATGGTTCAAATACATTAGAAATGGACTTTGATTGAATTGATAACTTGCATTGAGAGAAAGTTGCAACCATTACAATGAATTTATGGACCAAAGAAAGCACACATGATTTGATATTTTCATAGTATTTCCTAAATTGTTTATACATTTGATTGTTATAAAACAAAAGTAGCTTCAATAAGTGTTTGTTAAAAAAATAATGAATTTCAAAGATTCCATGTCAAGAATAGATATTCTTGTATATTCAAAAAATCTATGTATTTTCTTTCACAAAATTGTATTATTTTAAAAGTAAAAAATTAACAAACTTGATGTATATACTTAATGTTAAAGATGCCAAGGTATTACAATATTAAACAAGATGGATAGTTTATTCTAGAGTATGACATATTTGGATAAGGGATAAGGTTCACCAAAATAATATATATTTAACTTCATATATGAGAAAAAAAATTCATGTTGAAGATTAACTCTTTGACTTATATATGAGCTAAAGAAACATTTCAATTGATAAAATGGATGGAGAATTTGATATCTTGCCTTGCTTTGTATTTGGCTACTTATAATCATTAATTTGTCATCAATATCTAGATTAGTAATTACCACTTGAGTATAAAGAAACCAAGTGAAGAAAAACACCATTGGTTCCATAACACATGTCTTTTCAACCTTGAAAATTATGAAATACAAATGAAGGTTTTCCAAATGATCCTTCAATGAAATGTTAGCAAGCACACAAATTCAACTTACTAATAGATCAACAAGAACCAAAAGGACTCATGTAGACAAAAAAAAAAGAAAGAACAAGCAACAAAGACTAACAATTCAATTTTCTGACATGCATATGCTTAACATAGACATTGTAGATGATGCTAGGAAAACAAATAGTCTTACCTTTGTACAACATGAAGGTCATGGCAAACTCCAATGCCTCCGCCTTTGTTTCAATACTACCAACTTGCCCCATTATTTTCTTTGGTTTGTTGCAATATTTATTGACAAAAACTAGTTGATCTATGACCTATTGCAATGATTAGAGCAATATAACAAATAATGTGAGGTAGAAAAGGCAAGATATGAAAGACGTTATGCTAAAGTCAATAAATTGGCCATAAACTAACAAAAACAATTTGTTGCTTAAAGGATAATCATCACATTGGCGGCTAATAAGTTATGCTTCAAATTTATTTGGAATGAACATAGATGTTACTATAACAACCTGATTAACAAAAAATCAATGGAGAATGTGAGTGCATAATGGAACATTACACACATATATAAAAGCTGTCTAAAATAACACACCAATAGGCAACCACAACTCACAAGTGGGGAGCACAAGCCATAGAGAATACATTTCAAAATATTGAACATTTATGTACAATTATAGTAAGTCTAAATAAATAAAATTGAGAAATGACCTAATGATATAGTTGGAGAGAATTTAGATTCGAGAAAATATCATTGAAGAAGAAAAACATGAAACCAAACCCTTAAAAAAAATATTTTGCATAGTTCCATGACAAACACACATTCAAAGACATTCAAATGCAACATGCTTGGTACTAGTGACCAACTACTATAACATCTCTAGTGACTTCTTTAGCTTTAGAAGTGGGCCAATGTCATATTAATGTTATAAGTTTTTATCTCAAGACCAACAATACAAGGACAACTTAGCCATGTCGAACTAGCTAATTCAATGAGACTTTAAAAGACAAAGAAAAACATAAGAACTTCAAGAAGAACAAGGAGCATAAAAAGATAAAGTAAAAAACAAAGAAGAAAATAAAGAGAGGAAAAAATATATATAAAAGAAAAAATTGGCAATTTTTTTTTTTAAAAAAAAATTATTTTTGGGAGGTATTTTTCATCAAATGTATGATACTAATGCATCATAATCACCAAGGGGATGAATATCATCTATTTTGGTTTGTGGGTGTGCACCCAAAAAATATATTTAAAAAATTATTCAAGTATTCTTCTAGGCTATGAAAGTATGGGCCTATGCTTCATCACGAGTGAAACATTTGGTAGATTTTAAAGTTTTTGAACCCTTTTTTCATATTGTTTAAAAATATTTCCAACTAGGAAATGTTCACCTCATAGAAGACATACATTTATGAGCTTTAGAACACATTGCTTGATGCACATGTTTACATCATGTGTTATGGGAAAATAACAAAAAAAAAAGATAATACAAGTTTATTTGTAACAATCAAATAGTTAATTGAATTTGAATTTGCAAATAATTACATAAATATTTGTGCATAACTTATGAACTTTGATAAGTGATCCCCATATTCAGAAAAAATCTTCTTGATGTAACTTTCACATAAAAACTTTAGAATACCTAGGTTAGTAGCCTCCTAAAATATGATTATTTTAGCTACTTAAGTTAAACTACCTTATAGGTAATTATCTTAAATTAACATATAAATAACATTTTGTACGCATAGCTACCTCGGTACTAATAATAACTTGATCTACACTTTCGATACTAAACTATGCAATTCCCATCCTAAGCTATGCAATCATGTAATCATAGAATGTTCTAAATGATTACCAACTCAATCATGGATATCATTATGCATTGAAGTTTATTAATATTATGTGAATATGAATTTATTCACCATCATTGTAATAGTTTTTGCAATTATTAAAAATTTTGAAGAAGAAAAAATATTGTTTGATACACATGTTTTACATCATGCATTATGCATTACACCATATACAAAAATATCTAGTAATACATTACGTTTATCTATCATTTTGAATTTTGAATTATTTAATTTATTTAAAAAAAGATAAAATGAAATTAAAATCATTATTTTTAATTGTGAGATTCTTGCGAATTGACATTAGAAAACTTTCGATTAATCCAAAGCTTCTTTCCCCAGCCACAAGGTTTTAGTGAAATAGGGAATATAAATTATTATTATTTATTTATTTGAATATACATATATTACATATATTAAAAGACGTCGAGATGTGAAGCATCATTTCATCCATTTGTCTTGTCATCCATCAAGATGGATGCAGCTATGTGAAGCATCATTTCATCCATTTGTCTCGTCATCCATCAAGACGGATGCAGCTATGTGAAGCATCATTTCATCCATTTGTCTCGTCATCCATCAAGACGGATGCAGCTATGTCATCCCCACTATTTAAAATAGAAGCATAGGGGCTTTCACGTGACACACCATTTTAGCTTATATATGTGACAATTCAACTTTAGGCAAAGTACTTGAGATAAAATCAAAAAAGAAAACCACCAAAAGAGAAGGGCCAATGTGTTCAAATATAAGTTAACTCCAATTTTAAAAAGTATCTTCTTAGCAGGCCAACTAGGGCTCATGCAAACCTGCCTAGACAGAAGAGCACCACCTCCTGAGCAAAAAAACCCCTCCTTCAACCCCTCCTTCAACCCCTCCTTCAATCTGGAATAAAAATGTTGTGCCCTCCCTAGTATATATATATACCTCCACCCATCCCAAGGTAGAGTATTTAAAGCCCATATGCCTAGGTATATTATTAACTTATTATTTAGGTATCTGGCTGATTATTTTGGGAATTTGTGTAAAAACTGTGTTGAAAATGATTTCGTTTAATTGCACCCAAAAACAAATGATTTTGCGAAATTAGGGTCAGGGTTTAGCGCTGACGAGAGATTAGGGCTTTGCGTGATTTGGGAGGTTTTCAGAGATTAGGGTTTCACAGATTTTGGTTAGGGCTTCGCTCTTACGCTAGATTAGGGTTTTGCGCGATTTGCACAGGTTTAGGTTTCAGAGATCTGTTCCTCTTTGGTGCTAACAGTGAGACATTTGGATTTCGAAGCTTTTCTCTGGTTTTGTGTTTTCAGAGATTTGAATATCTAGAGTTGCTTGCTTTCTCTACTTGCGGAGATTTTTTTTGTTTCATTCTTTTTTCAGAGTTTTCCGGTTTTGAGAGATCTCTGTTGCTTTCGGGCTTCTCAGCTTTCGTGCTTATGGGAGGGGATCGAGTGCTGGATACGGTTGTGGAGGAAAGAAGAGGAAGAGGATCTGCGCAGAATTTGTGGAAGAAGTAGTGGAGTGAGCTGGTGTGTGTGTGTGTGTGTGTTTTACTCCCAGTCACAGGCTTTTGGAAGTCCCAGGCAATCCTTCTCTTCCTTATCTTCCTGCTCTTCAAATCTGACCTTTTGAGCGTCTGTCGATTCCCTGTTCTTAACCTCACATCCGGAGATTTGACAAAAGGAGTCATCGTCATCATGACTGATGATATGCCAGCATCTGCAAGTTTTCCAGAAGCATCTCTATACCCTGTGCACAGATGCAAGGTCATCCATGTGGTGCGGCATGGCCAGGGATCTCACAATGTGGCAGGAGAGGTGGATCGTGCGAATTACATGTCCCCGGAGTTTGAGGATGCGAATTTGACATCTCTTGGATGGCAGCAAGCAGAAGCTTTGCATCAACATGTTGAGAGAACACATATTAGCGTTGAGCTGGTGGTCATGTCACCACTTCTGCGCACCATGCAGACTGCTGTAGCTGTATGGGCATCAGGTGCATTGCAAGAAGGGGAAGCCATAAGTTCTGCATTGATGGTCAATGGTGTAGGAAATTCTCAACATGCTTCAATCAGCAGTGTTGGAGCTCCTTTGTTTGTTGCAAATGAATGGTGTAGGGAGATGCATGGGATGCACCCATGTGACAAGCGGCGGAAAATCAGTTTCTATAAAACTCAATTCCCAGCTATTGATTTCTCAGAGGTAGCAACAGATGAGGACACATGGTGGGAACCTGATTACAGGGAGACTCCTGATCAAGTGCGCAACCGTGCACGGGTGTTTGTCAAATGGCTACTGGATCGCAAGGAGTCACAAATTGCAGTGGTGTCACACAGTGGCTTCATTACCAACATGCTGCAGCTGTTTGGACATGACTGCTCTGGTGTCATACAAAATGAGCTCCATCAACATTTTCGAAATTGTGAGATGCGGTCCTTTCTCATCTCAGACCAAATGGCTACTACAAAACCCAAAAAAGCCACCACAGATTTCACAGGAGGTAGATCTTTCGGCCATTAATCCTCTGAAGACGAGATAGAGCAGAATATTACTAAAGTCCATTGCCATTTCTCCATGCAAAAGGGTTGAGCTCTAGGGTTAAGATCACCAGGATCAGACTTTACTCTCATGGTTAGAAGGCCCTGCTCTTCCAATCAATCCTGGAGAAGACCTAGGAATATTACTTGTATGTGATATGAGAGAAGATACCTTTTGGGGCTACTCTGATTACGCATGATTTGATTCTTTGTTCTCATTCTATTGGGGTTAACAAACCTCCCGCTTTGTCTTTTACAGTAAGATGAAATTCATCTTGTAATAGCTGACACAAGGGTCACTCACCCATTTCACAAACTCTTGTGTTTGGTTTGGAAGTCTAACTGGATTTTTCTCTGTCTCTGTCTGTCTGTCTGTCTGTCTGTGCTTTTTGAGTTCAGAAATGAGCCCAATGTTGCAGTTTCACTCAGGGATGGTTTGTTGAAATACTGGGAGCATAATCAGTCAGTAGCAAAGTTCATTTGATGGTATGCAAACAGAAAGTTTTGAGATCAGCATAATTGTCAGCCAGTCTGCTCTGATTCCTGGCTAATGTCAACAACAATAGTCAGTTGTGATAGGAACTGCAATCAAGATCAGTTTATCAAATGCTAGTCTGAAGTACACCGGTGAAATAACTTCATGTGTAAGGGACATAGGCTTGAGTGCTTGCTGCCACTTCTTTGTTGTAGAGGATGTGAAAAACTGGGCATGAGTGGACATAGGTTCAATCACAATGATTTGGTTGCCAGGGATACATACTCTGACCCAACTTGAGTGCTGGTGGGAAGTACCATCTGACCTGCTACTGTGTGCTACATTCGTTGTTATGATGCCTGTAAATGCCATTGCAAAAAACACAATGAAGTTTCCAAGTGCCCACACATTTGTGGATCCCAGGTGGCAGGCACAAAGGATCATTAACAAGGAGCTGCTACCAAGTACAACAGAAGTGAGCAGCAAACCCAAAGCTCCTTCTTGAACTCCTCATCGATATGCGGTGGCTTTCACTATATTACCCTTTGGATCCTTCCCATCTCCAGCTGCTGCTGCCACAACCACAAAAGGAAACCCTTTTTTTTCACTTTCTTTCTTATAAACATGAATGCACAAAACCTTGAGAAAAACCAGAAGAAAGTAATCACCACTGTCACAACAACAACAAACCAAAATGCACAAAACCTTGAGAAAAAACCAGAAGTAGCCACACTGACAACAACATCAAAACCAAAATGCAAAAGACCTTGAGGAAAAAAACACAGAAGCAAGTAGTCCCCACAAAATGACAATAAACCCAAAATTGCACAAAACCTTGAGAAAGAAACAGAAGAAATAATCACAACAAAACAAAACCAAGATGCACAAAACCTTTGAGAACAAAAGAAGTAATCACAACATTAAGGTTGAATATTGAATGATTTCTTCACTGAAAATTAAATTAAATTAAATCGTAGCTGAAAATTTTGGAGGAATTCGAATGTGCCTTTGGTGTTGTTGGAAAGATCTTGATAAACAGGATTTAATCGAATTTATTTGGTAAGATTTGGATTCACAATGTTGGAGATATTGATTTTAAAGTGATTTCTGCTGCTGAAAATTCAAATAAATTCCCCAAAAACCAGGTTTTTGGAAGGAAAAATCAGTTGAGGACATGGTAACACTTGGGCCAACGCCACAGGCCACACTGGTATGTACTAAGAGTTCAAGTTTTGTATTGCATCACTGGTTTTCCATGCAATCTATCATGGACTGAGGTGTCCTGGAATTTTAAGCTTTTTCGTATGTATTCCTGCCCCCTAACGAACCACGTGTGCAAAAGTGTTCCCTGTCCACACACCATGCATCATGTGCAGTGCGCTAGTGGGTGTTGCTTCAGTCTGACCCTTGATCTGCATACTTTCTTAATGGCCTTTCTTTCTCCTTTTGTTCATTTATCTGCTCGAGAAGGCACCCCCTTAGGGACAGAGCACGCCTTTTGGGGCACATTGCTGGTGGAAAAGATTTAGTTAGATGGCCTCTGGGAGAGCATCAAATGATTTGGGCAGATCTGTGCCAGGATTGCTGGACTCGCCAAAATTACTAGTGTTGCAGATGAGAAGGCATCACCTCCCAATTGAGGAAATGTGTTTGCATTAATTAGAGCTCAAACGTAATAATGGCGCAAAAATACACAAGTTCCATGTCATGATATTTATGTTAATTTTATTTAATTTCATTGCTCTTCAGATTACCTCATTTTCTTTACACATAAGAATTTATATTCCTTAAAGAATGTTAGAAATGCATTTAAACCAAACTTGCATAGGAACAAAACAAAATGAGTCTCTGTTACTATGGAGTAGATCTTTGAATTAGTGGAATATCATGGTACCTTGGCAACTTCGACCCACATTTGTCAAATAATTAGTTAATTTTGAAATTGTATTTCAACTTAGACACATCTACTTATTTAATTGGTGAAAAGAAACATAGTCCATCATCATGGACTAACTATAATTGATTCTATAATTATTACAGTTAGTTTCCTAGGGGCATAAAAGCTATGTTTTTGTCATTTTGGTTTAGTCATATTGAACATATCTATTTTTGAGGGAGGCAAAATGGACAAAAATTATTTTGTTAAGTTATTGTGAACAAGAAGTTTAATCATGTTAGTTATCTTGGTCACAATGTAAGGGATGTGAAAAACATGTTTTTTTTTGTTGTAGTACCTTTTCTCCATCATGTCATTAACTATTGCATGTTATCTTTATACATTTTTTTAATTGATTTTTTTCTTTTATTTCTTGTTTCTTTAAGATGGGATCTATTTCTAAAAACCCTTTCAATATTATGGAGGAGGTGTGGTAGCATCAAATATGTCGTGAGGAGAAAATCAAATTTTACATTAAACTTTGTTTGGATTATAGGGAAATCAAATTTGTGTTTGTTGTGTTGTCTTTGAAAATGACATCAAATAACCTCAAATCAATTTGCATTAAAAATTTGATGAAAATCCCTCAAAGTTTTGAGATTCTTCCAATTATTTGTGTGGGGGTGCATTCATGAAATAATGAATCAAAGGTGCACCTTGAATAAGGACTTAGGTGACTACTTATTTTGGAATATTCATGAAGTATATTATGAATATTTTATTTATAAATTGAAAAAAACATCAAAAAATCCTTTTGACTCAAATATATGTTGCGTTATATTATTATGTAATGATATGTTTTAAGAATCTTCTCAAAATTATGTCATTTTCAAGTCCTTTTAAGTCCATTTAAAAGTTTAAATAAGTAACAAAAGCATTGATTACAATATTTAATGAATATTTTTGAGTGTTCTATCCTCATTAGATTCATTGCAAATTATTTCACATGTTTCCATAATATATTAAAAACATTATCATCCAAGCACATTAAAAAAGGTTACAATATTAATACAATTTTGATTTTTAAGTGAAAAATTAAGCATTGGTTACACTTGTTATGGCTTGTTATTTTGTGATTGTACCATATGGTTGATCATCTAATTACAACGACAATAATATCCAATGACCTAGAAACCAAGTTGGTCTTGTGGGCACCCTTTCATCAAGCATACCTTTTAGCTAATTTCGCCTTATATTGGAAGGAAGGATTTCATCTTCTTGATGATTTTAAAGCCTTTCTAATAAAATGTAGTGCAACTTTTGGCAACCATGACAAGATGTGTTACACAACAATGAAGATATGTTCCTTGTGTTAAAAAAATTAATCATACACCTTTAAATTATAATAACTAACTTATGACATGAATTGGGATGAATATGTTTTATTAATCAATTCCACTGGGGTTTGGAAAATGATGTCAAAGATTTGATGTTGACAATGTTAAATGCTGAGACTTTCACAAAGTTAATTTTTGGTATTGTGAAATGTGATAGTTTGTCTTTTGGTCTACAATACATACATATTGGATGTAATTTGATTCAAACTTTTTATACAACAAGAGAAATATCAACATTGTTGGGAAGGCTTATGAATGTATGTGGTCAATCCAAAAACCATTAGGTTCATAACTACCCAATCAAGAAATGATGGTCATTTTGTTACTAGTGGATGTTAGAGATTTAACAAGGCAAGAAGAAGAAGGTTGATTAGTTGGATAAGATTAACACATTTCATTAATTTGAGTTTCAAATTACTTTTGGAGGGAAAAGACTTAGGATGTAGTTTTGAAATTTGATGAGGATTGGGGATTGTTTGTTTTTACATTGGGAAGAGAAAAATCTAGGGGATGAATTGTTAATGGAGGACCCTAGAATTTCTTCAAATCTAGAATTTGTGAATAATCAAAGTGATTACAATATGCACACAAACTTACCATTTG
>Ga0116227_10006286_pt1 | contig 24205 bp, 21 predicted proteins | sample S1TSphgellanicum_FD_89693 | JGI IMG/M metagenome (GOLD analysis project Ga0116227, IMG submission 89693) | Host-associated microbial communities from peat moss isolated from Minnesota, USA - S1T2_Fb - Sphagnum magellanicum MG | ecosystem: Host-associated > Plants > Peat moss > Unclassified... | reverse complement strand
TGTGTCTTTGAAAGATTCTTTCCGGATTTCTTCATGCTCTAGTTGTTTCTCTTTTGGTTTCTTTCCTCTTTTGCTTTGGTCTTTTTGCTTTTGCACTTTCAGCATCTTTACAATTTGCTCTGCTTTTTTTTTCCTTCTTTCCCCCCTTTTCTTTTTTGGGGGGGGGGGAAATGAAATCCCCAGAAAAATTCTGGCCCGCTTGAACCAGCACCGATCAGTGCACCATGCAGGATGGATGATGTATGGACAGAAAAACATTTTTTCAGTTGTATTCCTTGTCCCACAATTAACCACAGTGGTTACCTATTTACTAACTATGCATATCCATCTACCTGGCCACCCAGTGCCTTATCTACCTACCTAACTACCATAGTAACCAATTACAATCCCTACCTAAATTAACCTATGATGCTTACTCGCTTACTTGAGTAGTTAGTTACCTTGGTAGGGGGAAGTTGGACAGTTTGGAGGGTAGGTTAACCTCGGTAACTCGATTGTGGTTCATCCACATCTGACTGAGTCATTACAGGTTTCTGCATGAACCAGCAACCACCAATGCACCATGTAGGATGGATGATTTGTGAATGGGAAACATTTTTCACATTGTATTCTTGTCCCCTAACTAACCACAGTGGTTAGCTTTTTACTAATCATGCACATACATACATCTATCTACCCAGGCCTTGGGTGGACCAGCACCCACACTGGTACCAAGGTAAACATCCTGTCCTAAAGACTAAATCAAGGTCTCTGAGTCCAAATTCAACATTTCTTGAGTTGAATATGCACACTAAAATGATGAAACCCTCGCAAACTCCATTACACAAAACATGCAGCAAAAGAGGAAAAGAAGGGAAAAAGAAGGAAAAGACAGAGAGGACCCAATTAGCCTGAGCTAGAAGAGCAAAATCCAAAGTGCGTCAGAAAGGGGTGAAGGAACAAATCATGTTCTAGAGACTTCACTAGTTGCAAGAAGCATATTAAAAAGAGAGAGTGATGAGAAACCTGAAAGAGCATAAACTTAAAAGAATCCTCTCCTACAATGAACATTGCTTTTCAAAATAGAGGTGGGTTGAATTATTTGCAAAGCTATCAACACCCTCTACTTATAGAAAGTACACAAAATCAACAAAGGAAGGCCATTGGTGCCTCTTGTCGATCACACCATGTTTAGCACATTGATGAAAAAAATCATTCATTTATTTGTTTCAACCAAAAACCTCGATGGCAAAGGAAGAAACACATCCATTTGAGTGTCGATTGTGACAAAGTCTTTTCTTTGCTTGACTTGTTGCCATTGTTGTGATCACCTTGCGATATGAAACAACGCATAAAAATAAAATTTGTTCAAGTGAGATTAACAATGATAACATCAATCAAGGTGTAAATTCCATCAAAGCAATAACACAATGTCAACTTGCCAATGAAAAAATAATTTATAGACGGCAAGCAAGGGCTATGAAGGAAGGCAACGAGTTGTAAACAATAGAAAAGAAAGGATGAACTTCTTGAGGTGTTGCAGGTGGTAGGCCGAGTCACCAGAGGGCCTGGAGGTGTAAAAAAGGAAGAACAATAGTGATAGAAGGTTTGCAAATCTTACTAAGCAACATCTAGGGCATTGAACGTGCTATAGGACCAAGGAGAGTAGCTATTCTTGGGTTCTAACTATTTTTCATGATTCCTTTTGTCTATTTTCTCCTCCTACTCCTTGGATTAGATTAAACAAAAGAGGGTAGGTCTATTATTGGACAACAATCCTTTACCTTCCTCATTTCTCTTTGTATGACTCCTTATCTATTATCCAAATAGTTGTAATAAAATAAGCTAATGTAGGTAGTTATTTTGAGTAGTATTTTGAGGAATAATAAGGTGTTGACCTTGTCCCCCTAGTCTTACCTCCTAAAGGACAATAATGATTGGGGGTCACAATTTCACCCCATAACAAACATTCTTGACAAAAATTGACATATGTGACACACATATGGAAAAGCAATGACCTCTGTAAAAACAGTTGTAAAACATATTAAAAAACAACCAAATTTACCTTGGAGTTGAAAAAATTAGTAAATGAAATCTATTTGAAACCAAAAATATAATAAAATATTATTTGTGGTACAAGGTTTGAAGGGAGGTGAATAAGTTCAATATTTTCATGTTTATAGCTTTTAAAAATTGAACATCGAACAAAAGATATGGGATAAAAGTTTTTTTTTTCTAGTACAACTTGAAGTAAGAAAAATGGACATTTAGGGAAAGCAAAAAATACATAAAAATAGGCAAACCTTCACCACCACACTCAAGAAACAACCCTTTAACAAGGAAAAAATACATTTTAAAGCCACCCACCCCAAACCACTTCCCTCAACCCAACCCTTCTCCTTCACTTTCCTTAAATTTCCACCTATAGCTTTAAAATCCCACCTCACCCAGTTTTAGAAGGGACATTTTAGAAGGGACAAAACCTACACCTAGACCCATAACCTTATCCATTAAACTCATTTTTTATTCTTTCCCCCCTATACCCGCTCAAAATGGGCTCCCACAATGCTTATATGTAGGATAAAGCCAACAAACAAGTTTCTTTGATAAATAAATATGAAAGCTTTGAAGAGCAAGGCCTTTGGGTAAGCAAGGCTTCTTTGGTTGGGTAATGCCATGATCCAATAGACTTCATATCAAGCTCAATGCCCTTGATTGAGGCAATGCAGTTCCATGGATGGCCATGATTATTTGATAAGTATAAGTTTTTTCATATGTATAAAAGCTAGCACCAAGCAATTGAATTGTGTATTATAACACACCATACCCTAATTAAAAGATCTTTTGGAAGACTTTAAATGTATTGTTTGGTGTAGGACATTGCATCACATATGGTATTATGCCATATATATTCAAAAACACATGTCTATATATACTATCAAAGAAATAAACATCTTTTAGACTTATGGACATCGATGAATGATGTGTTCCATTTAAGAGTTCCATTTTATATTTTCTTCTTTGTTGGGAATTACTCACCCATCCCTCACTAAAACATTTTGGAAGAACATGACCATCCATCATTCAATTGGCACTTTATATTGTACTATCATAGGTATTTGCTCACCTGTTTTGATATTGTTTGACCATTTGGTTGTAAAAGTGTTCATGTTAATGGAGGCATTTGGTGGTATAGTTGGATTGCCCCAACATATGAAACATGACATTGGGCTCATGCCATGCTTTGAATCCATGTTTCAATGTTGGGTTTTTTTTTCTAAAAAAATTGAAATATTAAATTTATAACAATCAAAATATCAAAACACAAGAAGCAAGTACTACAAAAAAACAAAAATAAATCATAAACATTAGTAAGCAAAGATGAACAAGCAATGAAATTCATATTAAATGCAATATAAAATTTTCAAATACTAAACTTACAACAATTAAAATTTTAAATGAAAACTTACAATTACTAAAGAAAAACTTTCTACAAGAAAATAAACATTAGTAAGAAAATTTTATAAAATAACAAACAACTCAATGACAAACAAAAAAACAAAAAAAAGATCAACAAGCAAAACAAAACAAAAAAACACAAGTAAACAAAATAGAACAAACAAAATTAATAAGAAAGAAAACCAAAAAACTATCTAACCAAAAAGTATGAAACTCACAAGCAAAACAACAAGCAAGTAAAACAACCAACAAGCAAAATGAACAAGTGAAACCAAGCAGCAAAACAACAAACAAATAAAACCAAAATGAAAAACAATAATCACGCAAATCAAATAGTAAAAAATAAAAAATTGAAATTTACAAACTTGTGGAAAAGGTGGGCACCATGTTCCAACAACTCAAAATATGGCACCTCAAAGCTTGGATTCAAAAAAAAAAAAAACCCCAACCAACTTTGAAACATCAATTTAAAACATGGCACAAGCAAGGTGCCATGTTTCATATGTTTGGGGGCAACTTGACTATACTACCAAATGCTGCCAGTGTTGTGTAGGAATTTACGACATGTCAATCAAATGTAGAGGGTTCATGTGTGAGAAGTGATGTTTCATGTGTTTGCAACAAAGGTGTTTCTTTTGTTTTCTCTCTCTCAAGGAAACATTAGAAAGGTTGCCCCATGAATGCCAATCAATTAATTTTTTAAAAAAAATTAAGATTTTTTTCTCAAATGGAAATTCAATTCATTTTCGATCTCACTAGCACCTTCCACTAGTACCTTGAGTAATACCTTCATGTTTTTGAATAGCTCTTATTAGAGTTAGCTAATATTTAGCAAGGGAAATGTAAAATTTGCACTCAAATGGGGGTATTTATAAAATTCAAAAACAACCCCAGAAAATTGGGATTTTTACTAGTTTGGGTAGGTTTAGGTCTAAGTTATAGGTTAATTTCTAAGGTCTTTAGATCATAAGTTTTCAATGTTGTTGAAATTGTCATTGGAACCTAATGGGGATATTTAACCTCTTTTCAAAATTAAATTACGACATGAACATTTGGTGTCACCCTATTTTAAATAGGTTTGAGTTCTCTAAGTATATAAGAACACCTTTAATATATATATATATATATATATATATATATAAACTTGACCTTATGTTTTAGGCAAGTTATTACATTTATGATTGATTATACATAATTAATATTATATAACATTTATATGAAAATGTATGCAATAGTTGAACAAACTAATAATACACTTGTTTTTAATAATTTAGTTGTTCATAAGGGAGACGGAATGGGGAGCTAATTTTAGATCGGATTGATTCTAAATTCTTTGTGAAAATGACCTAAACCAAAGGTTTTTAGAAGTCCAGAGTTCAATAATATTGACTAGATTCAAGGTTTCATAGAAAATAAATTAACAAGGGGTAAGTGACACTGTGGCCTTGCCATTTACATTAAAAAGTATCTTAAGGCAAAAGAAGAATTATGAAAACTCAAATATGTCATCATGCAAAAATATAATCTTCCCAAAAACAAAAAACCCCCCCCCCAAAAGAAACCAAAATCCTTCAAGATATTATAACTCAATAACTAATCTCAAGTTTCAACACAATCCAAAATATCATCTTTCAAAAAATCCTCATAAAAAAAAAAAGACCTATTATTTATTACCTAGGGGCCAAAATCCCTTAAGCTACTATACTTTATAATGCATCTAAACACAATATCCTTGCCTTGGTAGTAAGCAAGGCCAATAAAAATAAAAATTAGAATAGGGACCAAAGGTTTCATTTGAAATCACGAACTAAACAACACGGGTTTTTAGTTTTTACCATGATACTAGTGTAAGTGCTGGTTCACCCAAGGCACATCAGGGTTTAGGGTTTATGGTTTAGGACAAGAAACGTGTTTACTGTATTTTATCGGGCAGCCCGAGTCAAATGGAACTGAGAAAATAATAGAGATATCCGTAAAGTCAGGAAAAGAAAGGGTGAGTACCCCGAGTTTGGTCAGACACAGGGTGAGATTGAAAAAAAAAACCTGCAAAAAAGTACATTAGCATTCAAGGGGGGGGGTGAAACTCAGAAAACCATCAATTTTTGATGGTTTCCTGAGTTTCACCTTGTCTTTCTTTCTTCTTGAGCGCCTCCACTGCTGCTACATAGATTTTCACTGCTCCTACCTGTACAGCTACTATAATTCCTCTCGAACCTTGTGCATTAAACGCTGAGATTCAGCATTTCGCACTGAGTTTCAGCATTTCATACTGAGATTTCCTTACTTTACGGATACCACTGAAAGAGGGGTTAGGGGGTGAAAGACAGGGTGAAGACAGGGTGACTTTACAGACTTCTTTAATGCCTAAAAGAAATTCACGGAACCTCCTCCTAGAGACCCTCCCCCAAATACAAAGCAACAAAGGGGTGGTGGGGCTGTTGCACCGTATCACAAAAATCTGCATTCCATCTTTTGGTGAAGCAAAAATCCAATAGGAAATCTAGCACGCCTTCTCTTCCAGGTAAACGGCTACCCTCACAATCCCTACTAACCAATGACAATGACTGACGAATGGTGGCGACTCGAAAGCCCCATGGAAGCTTTGGTAGACTTAGTGTCTTTAAGCATAGAAACTGGTGTTTGGTGTTTCTCTCTTTTCTTTCAATGAAAGAACTAACTCGTGGGTAAGGGTCGGGTATATGGGACCCTTCAGGAGCCGTTCTAAAAAAATGTTGAAAAAAGGATGGATTTCGAATCATAATCGGTTTTTGGACAAGGGGGACAGCAGCACCCTATAGTGGATGACTGCATGCTGGTTAGAACCAGTGTTGGTCAGTTGTGGAGAAATCAACCGGTTATCAACAAGGGTTCAAGGGTAGGATATTCATAACCTACTTGTTGGGTTTGGTTTAAATGACTAAGAACGGGGAGAATAACTGACCCAGCCTGGTATGTGTTTTGTAGAGACTCAAGAGGACCCTTATGTATAACAGTGGGACGTTACCCAAAAAATAACCAAGTAAATTGAGAATTGGGGTTATTAATTTGATGGTCCAATTGATAATTATTGAGTTTACATATTTAATTTTTAAAAATATATTGATACCCTGTGTGATCCAACATTAAAATTTATTTGAAAAAAAAAAAAAAGGGACTTACTAGACTGATTATGAAAAGAAAAATCAACACGTAGTTGGAATGGCATAACTTGTCTCCACTATTTCAGCTCACATGGGATTGGGCTGACGGCCACAACTTGCATCCAGTCACAGGGCATAAATCACATGAAAAGGGCTTTCAAGAGCTGGTTATGTCTGGTATCTGGTTTGAGGCCACTGGCTACCATACATAATCTCATCACTCCTGAGGCTTGGTTACATGTGATAACCCATGATGATAACCCATGACCCGTAGTAGCTGGTCACGTAATTCATAACTGTGATTTTGAAACAAACTCAAACAACCCATAATATAACCTACGTTGAACCCAAATGGTTCTTTGCCAGTTCTTTCTTTAAAACCCACTAGTTCTTTAAAAAAAATTCAAAACCCCAAAACCCAAGGTTATAAGTTATATAACAAAATGCACAAGAATTGCCTAACACTGGTAAACACCTATACACATGTTGCACTAGGGAAGTTGTCCAAAAAAATTCATCACCCAAAAAGTGAGAGAGAGTGTGTGTGTGTGTGTGTGTCTCTCTCTCTCTCTCTCTCTCTCTCCCCGTCTCACTTGGGTTTACAACTTATAACCAAGAAGGATACTTGGGGGAATTTTGCATCTGTATGTGTCCCACTCAAAAGAAGGGCCATCACTCTATCTACAGTAAGTGTGTTACTGAGAGCCTATCAGTTTTTTAGTGGCCAGGAACCACGCTCTCGCTGTTCAGGCTTCAAAGCATATTCCTAAATCATGGATCAAATTGTCACGCCAAGAAGACCCCACCAAATCCTACTTGATACAAGGAAGCGCAGCACAACGCCACCAATGAATGAATCGAGACTTTGTCCCATCCTAAGTGTCGGATATGCAATGTACTCCCCCCTCCCATGTGCCATAACATGGGGTGGGTTTCTCTAGCAAACATCTTGTTGTTGATAGAACCAACATTTTACATTGTACCATATGACTTGGGGTTTGAGCTTCCCACCTTTCTCCTTGGTTTGTGGGTTGGAAAGAAGTGAGGGTGGTTTAAGTGGGTCCCAACGAAAAAAGTGAAGAGTGGGGTAGTAGGCACTTTACTTTTGTCAAAAAGAGCTGTTCATTGCTAAGCTTGTCATCCACTAGCTCCACTATCCCAACTATTTGAGAGATGTCCTTTCGCCCACTAAGTCCATTATGCCAACCAGTTGGAAGGTGTCCTTTTGAACCTCAACCACTAGGCTCACTTCAGGTAGTTGTGTTCCCAATGCCCAAAAAGAAATTCAGGGCCCCACTATCATTTGTGATGTGAGTGCTTGACATTCCATTTCTGGCCAATTCTTCTTCCTCTTGCATAAGCCCAGGAGAACTCATGTCATGATGCTCTCCTTACATATCTTATCAGGTGTATGAGGGTTGTTTATTATTATTATTATTATTGGGAACTAAAGAGTTTCCCTGGATTTATTCCAATGGTTTTCACAATTTTGGACAAACCCTCTTGATCGCTAACATGGATACAAATAAGCTTCGCATTGCATTGCAAGGAGCAAAATTGAATGGTATCATTTAACTTAGCTTATATTCTTGTGGGCAATTGTGTAAAAAAATGAGGATGATTTAAATTTTTACAAAAAAATCCAATGCAAATCACATGGAGAAGTTTCCTTTGTGTATATGGACTCTGGAGGGCACATTATATATTTGAATATCACTCCTAAAAAATAGGTGGAATTTTAGACTTCCTTCTTAAGAGTGACATGATCTTTGACCTACGGATAGGTGTAAGATTGCCGAATTCTTAAGGAGTGGGCTTTTTGAACCCTCACCCTCTTACACCTTGTGATTGGCATATGTGTATTTACATGATAATGTTTGCCTTGTGCTTTAGAGTGGTTAAATCCAATGGGTAGGGGACATTCCCAAAATAAGGGGCCAAGAATGGTCTAAATAATGGACCCACACCCATATTTTATCCTCCACAAAAGGTCCACTTGGACTTGGCAGCTTCATCCTTGTCAAAATCACAAATACTACATGCCATTCATTATTATATTTATCCTTTTTTGTCCCTCATTTGTTTGCAAAGTTGGTGATCATTTGTCAAGCACACCTATTGGTACTAGGATATGCACTACAATGAATGAAAGGAAAATAATTTGTCAAGCATATCAACGAGACTAGGACATCTTGCACATACAACTAGGGTTACAAGCCATATCCGTCCAACATTCAAATGAAAATTCAAAAACACACCAACAAATGGAAACCCTCATGGTTTAGATGCAAGAGTTTTGTCAAGGAGCTTTTCATTTTCATAGCGTCTACCAGCGTACTTTCACTTTACTAATAACCTTTCTGTCTAAATATGTACAATGTTTCTACCTTTGGTTTTGAGATGGTGGCATCAAGCACCATAGTTGCCTGGACATAATAATAACTATGAATTTGCACATTTAGAATCACCAACTACTCAAGGCAGCGAAGAGCTTTATGATTTTCTAAGAGTAAACACTTAATAACATAAAAAGTTTAATAACCGCAAGAATGGATGTCAAACCATACTTTGAGCACGATTTTTGATACACTAGTTGAAGCAAGGTTTTAAGTGTTTGCTATTCACCATCCCAGACTAAATTTTTTGAGTGAGGTTGGAGAAGAGTAATCAACTAAACTTCGATGTGAGGTATATTTTTGCAGGGTCACATACTAAGCACAACTGGAGATGCTCTTAGATATTGAGTAGGAGGTTTGCATTCCAATCCAAATATCCTTATTACACTGCTAAACATTTTGAACACGTATGGTGATTCCACATGTATAGGCTTCTTGAAAGATCCACAAGCCAAAGCATCTGTGAAAAAAAGGAAAAAACAATGTCCTCTCTGAATTCACAACACATTTTGTTGCCTATCAAGTGGCCTGAACTTCAAATCACTTTGTCAAAAGTCATTTGAAATGTTTGTTCCATAAAGCCAGAATTCTGATAGGAGGGGTCCTCAAAGGAGTGCACTGCAAACAATTGCACATCTTTCCTGGCTAAACAGCAGAATACAGTCATTGCTACAATATTTCTGCCACTTGTTTAACAAGTGCACTGAACCAAAAAAAGAATACAGTGGATTCAGGGTCAAGCAAATTGCATGACAAAGGAATTCACATCATCCAGTTCAAAGTAAAGTTTTTCTCTACTTTACTACATGGAGAATGTCCACGGAGTCAACTCAATCTTCAAGAGCTGTCCATCCCTGCAGATCAACAGCCACATACAAAATTTCTCTGAGAAAAACTGTGAGCAGCAAATTAGGCCCATAATAAGCTTTTGGGGCTGACTAGCTGACATATGTCTTCTTGATTGTACATCAACAGCCCAGTTGTATTGCATAATAAGCTGCCTGTTATGTCATTCAGTGTGGAGACAAGTGATCCATATCCATTCTGCATATGGATGAAATGTGATCTGCATCCACCTGTTGAGCAGCTTACGGATGGAAAGGACACTGATTATGTCCTGTAATACAATTGAGGCTGTTGGTTACCGGAAGTAGCCATTGTGCTCTCATGCCTCAGCTATTGCTTGTAACCAGCAGCCTCTCACTGGTTACATAGTCCAAATGGAAGCACACCCAAAAGCCACAATTTGGATGCCCAAGAACAATGGCAACTTACATGTCTGTTGTGGAACTCCTCCAGTAAGTTAACTCTCCATCTGCACAAGCAAGTTGGGAATCACTGTGTGAACAGACTCCACTGATGAAGACACAGAATCCAGACAGGTAGGTTAACACAGGAATTTATGAGCATGGCTAAAAATGAGATTAGTTACCTGCCTTTTATTCTGACAATACTACTGCAGCTCTTTTAACTAATATGTTGCAAATGAAGGAAACATATGTTGCACTTTGTTAAAATTTGACATAGCCTGATTAATGAAAGAAAGTGCATCACAATTCCCAAATCACTCATTTCAGTGAAGACCTAGATCTTTCAAAACGCATGCCAGAATTACCTTAGGGATCTGAGAAAGCATGAATTTGGGAAATGTCGCTGGAATTAAAAGATCATGCATCAGAGTCATGGAAGTAAGGAACATTCAGGACCATCAAAATAGATGGAATCTGTTCTCTGACAGAATGAGTCATCATAGCATGCTGAAAATTACCACGTCACATTCACAACATCTAAACCATTGCTGGGCAGATCAGCAGGTGGCTTCACTTCTTACTGAATTTAAAAAAAAAAAAAAAAACAAGAAAAAACATGCAATGCACCTCACAAAGGGGGCTGCAGAGTTTAGCATATGTACCACTAGGGCTAAGTTCAAAGGAGACACAAACTTTGGATCAATGAGAATCACACAAATATACCAATGATAGACAGTGCTCTGCACTTTGCAACATGCATCAGAGTATTGTCAATTTGACAGCATTGGCAGATAATTTGATAAAAAAACACTGCCTCTGCTCTTCCTATAAATTTCTGATATCACTTGCATGCTGGTGTACACAGATAGCAAATTCTCTTCCATTCCAGACCAAAGAGTCTTAACCTAACCTGATATTTGCACATAACAGCTGTTAAACTAGCACATTATTGGGAAAAATAAGAACAGCAGGGTACAACTGTTTTCCTGAAAGATGCATCCATAATAAACATTGCAGAGAAAAGCCTCCACAGTAACACTTTGAAGGCAGCTATTCTGTCAGTTCTGGCCAAACCAAATGGAACACAACAAGCATGTCTGTGCTCAAGATCTTGAGAGTATCACTCACAAAATATAATACCATGACTAGCTGCCATTTCTCCTCAATTGATTTCAACAGATCTTGAAGGTGGGTGCTGTGAATAGTGTAAAACTATCTGCTATAAAAGTTCAGGAAAAAAATTATTCAGGAACAAAAGTCTGCAGTCTGGGTCTCTGTTGCATTTCTGGAAGCAATCGCAAGACTGGGTCATGAACTCGTCTAACTCTCAAGGGGATATGGCTAATAAACAAACTCAAACAACGGGTGTATCCTCGTTCAAGCTGCAACAAGATTGTGAAGGTAAGCTTCATCTCTATTCAGTTTGCTCCAAACATGCATCTAAGCCCTAGGGTGATTTGGTCCTAACATCAGGAGACCTAAAACCCTAGACCCTAAACCAGACTCCATCCAGAAACAGTCAACAACAGCATAGTCTTATGGCATTATTTCTGATCGTGCAAGCAAAACACAAGACTAGAGTTGCGCAAGGTGAAAATGGAGAATACCTTGAAAGTGATAAAAGCGATTTACACGAAGTTTTCGGTCAAGCAGAGAGTCCCCGTTAGCTACTATCTCCTCCTCACCAGGAATACCGACAGACCCAAATCCAATTCTGATTTCGATCATTGTAATCTTATAACACAACTTGAGCTTACTCTCTGCTCGGGATCATCTGCTGCCACTGCTCAGTTCTCCACCTCTTCTGCCTCCTTCGGATTTCGAGAAAAAACGTATTGCTTTTCATACTGCGATTCTTCTCTTCAATGTCTTGCCCCTGCACTGGCGTCGAGACCATCCACTCCTCCATTTGCACCCTCATCTTCCTCTCTTCAGATTGAACAAAGGCAACCACACAACTCCAAAAGACAGAAGAATTCTTCAGCAGGATACTGCCTGCAGTCGGATCGAGAAAGATGCTCTAGAATGAGGGCGACCGCCGCAGCCTTCAGCTGCGTTTCCAGTTTGTCTTTAGGGTTTAAAGTCAAATGGATTTAGGTCTTCCCGTTTCGTTTTTAGGGTTTAAGCCTCAAATGGGGTTTAGGTTCGTTTTTAGGGTTTAAAACAAATTGGTTTATGTATTCAAGGTTGGGTTTTAGGGTGTAAGAGCATCTCCACCCCACTGCAGGGGACACTCTTGATATTAAATTTGGCAATAGGATATGTAAATTTTTTTTGTTGTGCATTAAATATGACAAAAATGTCAAGGCCATGAGGGATCCCTTTTTTTTAAAAAAAATTGTTATGATTTTGATTAGTGATAAAGATTGATTTAAATATAAAACTTAAATGATCTTTTACAGTTTAAAATGAAAATTTTAATGTTTATGGATGTGGACATTAAATATTAAATGTTAATTTTTTTTAAAAAAAAGTGTAGTTTACACTTGTGAAGTGGAAATCAGACTGACATGATTTAGGTTTTCTCATTCCATAATGGCCTTGGTGAACATGCATAATGTATTTTCAGGGCATCTTACGACGCATAATTTTCTCACCAAACCTGAAGTAGGAGATTTCCTGTAATAAAAAAAACATGGAATTTTTTTTCATAAATTAATTTGGACCATCGTTGTTATGTATGGAAAGTTTATGTAAGTGCATATGAGCCATTAATCATTATGCATGGGAAGGCACTAATATTATGTGTTCCCTATACTTAAAAGACTTTTAGGCTGATTTTTGTATTGTAGTTGGAGGTGTTGGATATCAACATCTTATAAGTTATTTTAAGTTTTAAATATTTGTGCTTTATGCATTTAAATATTTTGGAATCTATGAGTCTCTTGACTTTAACTTAGTTAAGTAACCCATTGAAAGAGATGTTCACTTTAGTTACGATGGAGTTAATATTTGCATGGGATGATAACCTTGTGCATGTATTTTTGCATGTGATATTAAAGAAAGTAATATGTGCATGTGAGGTGTTCAACTCTGATTAGGAGTAACCCAAAGCTTGAGAATTAATTGTAAAGTTTATAGCAAAATGTGTCACCTTATGATTGGGTGGAGACTTAAAGAGTACATTATAAAATTTGTGTTTTACTCATCTTTGTTATCTTATTGTTCCACTCTCAATTTTCAACTTACAAGAGGGCATTACAAGGTCAAAATTTTCTTTACAAAAGGTTGTGATTAATCCAGGCCTTATAAGTTTTGAGATTTGCTAAAAATAGCCACCGAGATCTCAAAGTCAAGTCCATTGCAGTCTCAAAACTAACAAAGTTATGCGGGATCACCAGAATGACCAGCAAGAAGGCGACCTCGTTCCAGAAGGCGCACGCGTTGGACTTCGCCTTCAAGATCGTCTTGATAGATGTTCATGGTGACATCACGGTCCGATGCTTGTTCTGCTTGTACTAGGGCCGAGATGTGGTCGAGGTCGGCATCGCGGGGCAGAAGCGTAAGTAGCGCAACGACATCAAATATTTCAGGAAGCCGTCCTCCTCGTTCAAGTACCTTAGTCACCACGAAAGGCAGCACACGGCATCGTGGACGAAGTACCAAGGGATGTCAGTCAACCAAAAGAAACAATATTTCAATGGGCGCATCAAGGTGACCAACATGTTGCATCACCACTTTGATCTAGACAAGGACACGTACGAGTTCTTCATTTGTACCGAGATTATCGATGTCATCATTGGCGACCTTTTCTTTTGCGATGATGAACAACTCAAAAACATTGACGCCGACGCGGTTCGCAAGAAACTCATCGAGAAGTAGAATGAGAAAAAGAATGCGATGAAGCTGTTCTGCAAGGAGAACGATGCGCCCATCTACACGGTGACCATCAAGGACATCCTGCACTTCGACCTGGCCATGGACTACGTCGGCATCGGCCTGTCGGAACGACAGACGACGACAGCCATCCAGAAAGCCAAGGACCGCACAAAGATGGCGAAACTTGCTGGCCTCAATGATCGCATTGTCGGTCAGTACACGCGCGTCCTTGTCGTTGTTGCAATGCAACAGATCGTCGACATCCTTGACGATGAGTCGGTTTGGGCCCTGTCACTGGTTGGTGATGGAAGTGCGCATCACGGCCAGTCGTTCTTCGACATGCGCGTATGTGTTTGCTATCATGGCAAGTTGGTCAACTTGCACCTCGTCACGATGCCCTTGTTCGAACACCATTCCACTGTTAACATTTTCAATCTGATCGCCAAGTTCATGGATGCGTTATACATCAAGTGGCATGCCAAGCTGATCAGTGTGTCGACGGACGGCGAGAACAGCATGACAGGCCGTCATGCTGGCGTCGTCACCCGCCTTGTCAATTGCACCGACAACGATGTGTTGTGCATCTAGTGCGCACCGCATCAGATCGACATTGTGGTTGAGGCGACAGTTGAGGGCATCGACAACGACGTTTGGGTCAAGCAGGCCTACACATTCTCGGTCTACCTGCGCACATAGGATAACCTGATCATTGCCATGAATGTCAAGTGCCCAAAGAAGACGAATTGTTGGGCGCACTTGGGCCACCTATTGAACTTCTACAAGTCATATCGCCACCCGCTCTTGGAGCACACCAAGGACAAGCGGTCCAACCTGATGCTGTTGGACCAGTGGTGGATCATCACGTACGCAATGGCGCTGGCGATCGACGCAATCAACGTCATGTTGGCCCAATTGCAAGCCAGGTCCTTACTGATCAACCAGCAGGAAACTCTCGTGCATAATTTGCTCGGCACGATCATTGCCATGTTTGAGATCGAGTGTGGCGATGCTGACAGTGACAAGGCCCGTGAGGACGACGCCTATGTGCAGCAGGGCTAGTTACGCATCTCGACTGTGGCGATTGTCAACCACATCGAGAATCAAGGCTCGTTTGTGCGTGACTACTATGAGCGCCTTGAAATAGCTTATCAACAAAATGTGATCAATCACATCGCCACGTACGCGATGGTGTTGATCGTTGGGTTGTAGTCGATTAAGGCTGAGCGGGATGGCGACAATTGCGCGTTGGACAAGGACATGCCCCCTGTGCTGCCCGCTCAGCTAATCAAGCTGCATCATGGCGTCTTCCTAAAGGATGTGCTGGACCCGTTCCGATAGCATGTCTCCTCATTTTGGTCCGAGGAGAGTGTGGAGGCAGGTTGAGGCCGAACATCGTGAGCTTCTCCAGCTTTATAACTCCGACACCATCCAACGCGACGTCATTGACAAACACGATCACACGACCATGTTCAATGATACGTGGGACTGTGCCCCGGGTCGGTTCAAGCGCCTGCGCTCGTTCTGCGACAGGTTGACAACCGTGCTTGCCAACACAACATTTGTCGAGTCGAACTTTTTGATCCTGAAATGGGAGTTGGATAAAGTCGCACGGTGCTCATGCACCTGTCGCTTGAAGGAATCTTCCAAACCAAGCAGCACTTCGTCCTGCAAACGCTTCTGCGTTGAACACAACGAGATCAAATACAACACCATGTGTTGTGTCAAAACTAAGCTAGTTTTGTTAAAGTTTAGATTTCTAAAAACTTATGAGGCCTGCTTATGTGAGCATTTCATTTTTCAAAACATCCACCGTTGTTCATTGGTTGAACGAACCTTCCATTAATCACATGCATACCGCTGCCATTTGAATAAAAACACTTTCTTGCTTTACCCTAGGGAAGGCATGCTCTCATAGAGGCCTCCATTCAGCCCTACATCCTTAGGGTATGGCCCTTGAGGCTACAAGCCACAAATTAGGGGAGGCCATGTGGAGCATGTTGTCCCCTATCCATATTTATGGTTTAAGACTCAAATGGATCTACATCTTTCCATTTCATTTTGAAGGTTTAAGGCTAAAGTGGGTTGAGGTTTTGCCCTTTCAATTTGAACTAGGATTTAATCTTTTTTTTTGGGTCCTTTCCACTTCTTTTGCAATGAGGTTAATCATATCAACATCATTCTTAAAATGTTTCCAAATCAGTCCAGCTCTAGCTAATTTCTTAATCATTCATGCCCAAAGCCGCTTAATTGGTAGGTCAAAAACCCATCCATGAATGGTTTTGCAATTGTGACACTCCATTGATTTGTGTCCTTGAATGTTATCAATTGGAGATTTATATTTTCATTATCTAGTGGAGCTTTTTTGTTCAACTTGGGGAATTAAGTTTTATTAAATGCAATTTTGAACCCTTACATGGTTCATATAAACATATGCTATTTACACCAAAAATATTTCCAATACATTAAAAACATTTACATGGGTGTCTTATGCAACCTTACAAACATCTTTCACACATCCTTGTTTTAGGGTTTATTTATGAAGTCATCAGTTTGAGAGGTTTCAGGAATTGTTGTTGCTTAAAGAAAAAGGATTGACACAAATTTGTCACATCCTTTTCTTAAATGTTGCCTTGCAATACCATGGATTTGGAAATACTTTGAAATTAGGTGAATAATGTGTTTATACATAATTCATCAAGTTCTTTCTTGTGTAGAATGTGTTTGTTGGTATAGCATTTGTTTGAATTATTCCCATTTGCAATGTTAATGTGTCATTCACCAACAAATTCGGTACAAACTTCTGTTATAACTTCCAATTAAACCCCAAGATTATTTAACTCTCAATAGTTTCATTTGTAAAAAATATTTATCACATAATTCAAACACTTTATTTACAGGTGTAAACTGTACTTGTATTTAAAACCAAACAAACCCCAATGGGCACAATCTTGAAGGCATACACAATAAACATAAAAAGAAAGTAAGCTTATTCCAACTTTCACACATGCATTCTCTCTTCTCATGATGTTGAAAGCTCAGCAAAACGTATAATGACCTTAAGATTTAGGTCAATTGAAATCATGATTCAAGGGCTTAAAGGAAAAGGTAAGCTTGAGCTCAATAGCACTCAAGTTTAGTGGAAAAGCCAAATGATTCTCTTGACCATGATAGGTTGAACTTCATATTCTATCCTAAGATCAATGCATAACACTTCTGAGGTTCACAACTGGAATGCCCCCACAAAACTGACCTCTATTCTTCATGTTCTTCACTGCCTCTACAGACCAAGCCATAAAATCCTGAAAAACATATCTATGAAATCGCAGAGAAATCTCCACAACAACAATCTCAAAAGACAGCACAATCTTCTGATGAAACACAACTCCTCAAGCACTGTGAATTTGATCAATTCAAAACAGGGGTCTTTTCTTTTGGCTAACACTATTATTATGTGCAATATCCTCCATAGTGTGTATAAACTGGCTTCTACACTTCCCATTTACAATCTTTGCAAGTTCTGTGTAGGGTAATGCCCTGGCACCAGGGCATTATGTGATGTAATGACCCATGCCTGCCTACAGCAGGTGATGCAAGGGGGCAACCCACAAAAAGAACGGCCCACCAGAGAGGTTTGAGGTTATTAGTTATTACATGTACGCTAATGCCATGGCAGCAGGGCATTACCTGGCATAATTAACGGAGGCAGACCAGACTATGGTGCTGACAGCAGGAGGCCTGACCATACTGTCCCACCCTGCACAAAAGGGCATTTCACAAAGCAGTATGCCTTCTAGCTGGTTTATAACAATTGAGAAATGCAGCTAGGTAGAGAGACATGTAAAGAAGAAATACTTCGGAGTAAAAGCAAACTCTAGTAAACAACCTGTCCCCGTTGTTTCTGGAGTGCAAAACTAATGCACTCAGAAAATATATATTCACAAAAATCACATAGGTTTCTTGCACAGGAGAAAGGAGAAATGATGTACACACAAATCAATGACATAGCTGGCATATTTGCAAGCTTTGCCTTTCTTTGTGTTTTTGCTAATAGTAGTCCTGGGACCTGCACTTATTTCAGTAGCAAGTGATGACCAACAAGGTCAGGGAAACATACATGCACTCAACATTGCTGGTTGACCAGACAAAGCAACAACTGAGAATACCTGATGAGTCACCATGTTCCCATGGTACTTTTCACTGAAATATCCAGCAAGATGAAGCAGCAACTGAGCATGATCTGATGGGAGTAGCCATGTTCCCATTGCTGCTATTCACTGACGACATGGTAATCCATGTATACTGTTCCAACAGCATACTTTGCCCTCCTCAGAATCATAATCTGGAGAATTACAAATTCTGGTTGGGTGCCTATTTTACAGATCCTAGATTCCCACAATAGACAGAGCAAAAGACAATTGCATCTCCATGACACTGGCTACGACAGCCAGTGTGAGGAAAAGGACTGGTACATAACTCCTCTTACTCAGCAATGACATTAGCCACTTGGCTCCAGTACAGCCTGTTAAAGCACATCAATCAAAAGCATTTCATCAAACTTAGCACAGGAACCTACTCAAAAGCAAATTTTGTTAGCACCCTGTTGGGAACAACAGGGAGAGGCACATGTACATTGAACATTTCAAAGGCCTGTGCTATGTCAATTTGGATCATATGAAGTCTGAATCTGTCAAGATGTACAGATTTAAGACTGAAAGCGAAAATGAACACAGATGCACCACAATAACTTGAGGGAACCAAGGAAATGTTTACTCCAAATGCAATAAAGTGGGCATCTTGCTCACCTGAATCATCTCTGCAATCCACAGTACCTGTTCTTCTGGTGTTTGCACCACAGGCATGAACTCTTGAAGGAATTTTGGCTAACATATAAATGCTACACATTCAAGGTATTCCATATTGCTAGCAATGCCCAGGTTTATACAACTTCCAACCAGCTGCAGCTGTGAAAGTCAAGTTGATGCTGAGTACTTTTAGCTCCTCACATTTCTGCACAGCAATGATGGTATGGCAGCCATGTTACATGCTGAACTCCAAGGATGGAAAGAAGGTGCATCTATGGTGTCCCATGCATCCAGATGTCTAAGGAAAAAAGGTAGAGATAAATGTACTGGCATAAACAGGAAACAAAGCAGTTCAGATATCCTTTGTTGATATATGAAGGAAAAGCCAACAGTTTTTGGGTTTTCAAGTTTCATAGATGTGTGTGAGTGCCTAGATTACCTAGATAGCCAGTTTCTAGCAAATATGACACCAAAATCCATTCATCGGCTAACTTATTGCCTGAACTGGCTTTTTCCCAGCTAAGACACTCCAACATCATCTAAAAGATATACAAGAGTATACAAGGCTTCAAATCAACCAGGTCATAAGCTGGAGGAAAGAGGATTCTATGCATTGAAACCTGCAGGTACTATATCTTCACAAATCTAAGCCCTTTCCCTGCACAGCTAGAATCTTACTAACACTTATCTTTATTTTTACATTCAATCAGTGCATCAGAACCAGAGTGCTTTCCTGGAAGAGGTTTCCAGATGAAGGCATATCATGGTAAGAAGCAAAAGGAGTAAAGACAAGAATGCCAAGTGAGAAGGAACTCTAACTGCAAGAATCATAACTAGCAAAGTCCAAACTAAGGCCAAGACCAAATAGTGGTACTTAATGCACAGAGCAGTTTAGAGAAGAAGCACAGAAGATGCAAACTCCTCACCTTCCAAGAGCAGGATTAGAGGAACTATTTACAGGCAGTTTTGTCATGCTGGATCGTCTGGCCCTACGTTCCTGCTCCTTTTCCGCCCTTAAAGTTACAATCTCTTTCTCCATAGCTGCGTATTCTCTCCTCATTTTCTTTGCCTCAACCTCCATGGCCTTTGTAAGTGTATCCACTTTTTTGGAGAGCATCTGCAGATGAAGCCAAGAGATGCATTCAAGGAAATATTAGAGCTTGGATATGTTGTAAATCATACAGTAGACATATTTCAAGTAATTGAAAAAGGGCCAATGTTCCTACTAGGCTTTCTTCAGCTGTCTTTGTCTATGTCATGTACACCACAGATTACACACCTCAAGAGCATCATCCTTATCCTTCAGGCTTTGATCCTTCTCATGGCTTGATTTCCTCAAGGCAACAACCTCCTTCTGTAGCATATCATACAGCAAGGCTGAGACGGTATCATCTGCACCATCTGAAGCTCCAATGTCTGCTTTCTCATGTGGTAGATCAGCTCCCTCCAGGTTCTTTGTTGTTTTCACAGAATTTGTCCTGCTTGTGTGCAGCTCCTCACACCCATTACTAAAAGCTCTCAGCCTCTTTGAGATACCAGCATCTAGTGGTCTGCCACCATCAAAGGACTTTGATGTCATCCTGCCATTCCTCAAAAGTGTTGTGCTAGCCACTGAAGCCCTCAGCTGAGATACTGCAGATCGTTGGCGCCTGGAACCATTTGTTAATACCTGTGAGGCTTCCTCAGATCCAGTTGAGAGGCGCCTAGCTGGACCATTGCTTGCACTTCTCACTGTTTCCTCATTGACACAAACCTGTCGGCGTGACGTGGATGGCCTTAAACCTTCCTCAAGCACCTTCAGCCTGAACTGGAATTTTTCCTGTACAGAGTAAGCACTTATCAGCTTAACAACTCCAATAGGAAATACATGAAACACATTAATGGGACTGCAACTCAAACCCTTCCAAAACACATATGGTAGCCAAAGGCCTCAACCTCCTTTAGTGTGCACATTGTTAACCAACCTTCAATTGAGACTCTGTTTTTGCAGCCCGCTCTGCTATTGCCAACTTGTCCCGGAGTTGCTGCATTTCACCCTGCATTCAGAATTCAAACATTGTGAAACACCCTGCTTGGAATGTCCCTCTGCTCAGCACAATCATGTGAGTAGGGAATCATGGAAAGAGGTTGCCCTTGCAGCTCAAAACATAGACTACATACTAATAAGACTACATATTAGTCTACTTACCTGGAGAAATCTTCGTTCTTCAAGCCACTGTTTAACAGGCATCACTTTGTCATTGGCATCCTTCCACTCATTGGCCACAACAACTGCAACCCGGTTAGCAGATATTTTTGCTCGTGCAAGCTCGCGCTCAAGTGTTTTCTTTCCTTCCTGCACATGGGATTTAGCATCAGATGAGCCCAGTGTAATTTCATTGATCTTGGGAGATGTTGGGTTTCACAGAGCAGTTGCCAAAGAGATCCTAGCCCTGTACACAAAAGTCCAGACTTACCTCAGCTAACAGCACAAACAATGAACCACCAGCACTTCTAGTTGTCACCTCTGCAGCTTCAAAATGCTTACCAGCAACTCTTCAACTTGTCGATGATAATCCCGGGCAGCATTTACAGCAGCCCCACCAGCCAGAACTGCTTCTTCCAATTCAGCCACTGTGGTACTCAACTTCTCGACTTCTGCAACTTTTTGACGATGCATTTTGTCCAGTATTTTGTTCTCTTCCTGCCACAAGAAATATTTCCTCAAATACATACTTTTCACATGGTGGCAATGACTAGTACAATAAACATGGAATAGCCCCCTGACCATGACAGCACAGTTCCTTGATCTGAAATAGAGCCACAACCTGGCAGATCTCTATTTGCTTCATCAACTCTTGGTTACGGTTCTGCAAGTCATCCACCATGGAGGCTTTTGCCTCAGCTGTCTGCACTGTCCTCTCTGCCACCAGAAGGGCAGCCTCTTTGGACTTGGTCAGGCGATCCAGGGCCCTATTATCATCCTGCAGCTTTGCTATCTGCCAGCACACACAACACATCAGAACTTGAAATGCAACCTGCAATGTAAAACCCAATTCATAAGGCAGCAATTCCATCAACTGCATGATGATCCTTCAAACCTTCATGCACAACACCCACATCTACAGCACTTTTTCAAGCATACACACAGGGATGAAGCAGGCACACTACTTCTTTATAAGCTAGCCTGAGCTCAGCCTCAAGAGGTGCAAGAATAGCTTCAATTGGTGGAAGATCCTCATCCTTCTGGGCAGCGTGCACCCTGCGCAAAGTTGCCTCTGCAGCAAATTGTGCAGCAAGAGCTATTTTCCTCTCATCATTGATCTTCTTCACTTCAAGATTCTGCACATATTTCCACATATAAGAGTGCAAGAAACCAAAGATCACTTAAACTGGACACATACAGCCGAAGGAAACCTGGGAGACACTAACTGAAGAGAAAAGTGCTAGTAGCGTAAACTTAGAAGGTTCATGTACCTTATTCTCTAATGCGTTCTCAGCCACCTTCAGCTTCTCTTCAACTTTTTTACGTTCTTCAAATAACTGCAGAATTCCAAATGCAGCACACAGTGTCAATCTAGTACTTGCTATTCAACACTTGTGTCAGTGCCTACATCATTGTAAACAGGCTGGTGAACACTGTTGGCTTCTCACCAATAGCCATGACAGCATTGGTGTATTTGCTCATCTCAGTCTCTTGAAAACAGAACAAGTTGGCAAGAGACTGTTGCCTCAGACCTACTTTAGGGAGCCTGCCATGTCCACAAGAAGGAGCATTGAGAAGTCAGGATCACCTCTTCAACAGCTTTTTCTGCCAAACGCTCAGCATTCTTTGAAGCTTTTATCTCAGCATAGGCCTCAGCCAGTTCCCGTTCCTTATCTAAAATCCAGAAAGAGTTGAGAAATGTGTCAGAAAATTCTCTTCTCACAAGCAAAGACAAAGAGAAGAAGTCTCCAGAAATTAAAAAAAGCAACTTTCACAGAGATGACAATCAAAGAGTTAGTTATATAAGCTGGCATAGCAGAGCACAGAACGGTTTGTAGTGAACTAAATTAGATGTATATGAGTCTAGTGTCTCCATCCTGGACTACACACAGCTTCTCATTCACATGCAGAATAGCAGTAAGCCTTCCAGATCTGAACCTCCAGAGCTTTAAAGTTTGCTTCACAGCCAATATTACAATGCACATTGTGGAAATTCCAAGAGCGTGTATAATTCAGTTCACCATAAGTCTGTAAGAATGCCTTGAAGTCTGCAACCGAGACAGCTCAAAACATTCAAAGGCTCTCACTTTAAGGGGCACCGACTCTGCACCTCTAAGTTCCAGCGGCATCTGGAAGTGCAGGACATTGCTACAATCGCGCCTCTGTGTGTGTGTGTGTGTTATTCAGGGCTTACCACGAACTTCGTTCTCCAGGCGGTTCAGCTCCACCTTGATTGGATCCGAACCATGTAGCAAGTTGATTATATCATCGCCGTCCGGACAGGTCGAACGTCCTACACTCCTGCGCTTAGGTTTCAAGTCTGCCGCTTTGGAAAAGCTCCCGGGAAGCATCACACCTCCATTGTCCCGAAACGACAGCCTGCCGTTATTGTAGATTCCATCCATTGCTGCTGCATTGTCATCTTCTACACTACTGCTACTACCTTGTGCTTCTGCCATATCTACTACTGCGTGCTTCGTTTTTTTCTTTCTAGAAAGCACTAGTATGTAGTTCCCCGCCCCCACCCCCCACCCCCTTCTTCTTCACCCGATGGTCGCCTACTCTTACTACAAGCCACCACCACCAAAAACCGAAGCAGAACTCATCACCTACGAGGTGCAGAACGTCATCATCGTCCCCATCCTAGTAGCATAAGCTGCGAGGACTTCGCCTGTGTTCCACGACTGCTTTCGTCATTGCCGACCAATGTAGAGAACATATAAGCAAGCGCAGGCACAATTGTACGCCATCATACTTATACCACCGTGTTTGTTTCATTGCTTGGCCTTCCTCACCTCTAAACTTTCTTTCTCCCTCGCGCACTCACTTCGTCCCTCCCTCTCTCCCTCATTCTACATATTCCCGCATCAACGACAACGCGCGTAAACGCAGGAGAGAGCAAAAAGCAAACCTAAGAATCAACGCCGGGAAGATACACAACCGGCGTCAGTCGAGACCCAACCCGGGTCCGTTTCTCACCGTTTTCAAAAACTCCTCAAAAGTAATTTTCTTGTTTCATTTTCTTTTTTAATCTTTTTTTTCTTTGAAGTTTGGCTTGTCTTTTTTTCATTTTCTTTAATTATTTTTTTCTTGGGTTTTTTCTTTTCTCTCTTTTGGTTTGTCTTTTTTCATTTTCTTTTTTTTTTTTTGAGTTTCAGAAAAAAATCAGCCTTTT
>Ga0116227_10006284_pt1 | contig 24211 bp, 18 predicted proteins | sample S1TSphgellanicum_FD_89693 | JGI IMG/M metagenome (GOLD analysis project Ga0116227, IMG submission 89693) | Host-associated microbial communities from peat moss isolated from Minnesota, USA - S1T2_Fb - Sphagnum magellanicum MG | ecosystem: Host-associated > Plants > Peat moss > Unclassified... | reverse complement strand
ATACATTGTGCATTGAGTATTAATATTTGAACCTACAACGACCCTTCATAAAATACTTCCATTAAGAAAAGTTGACTATTATAATTATGCCTATGGTACTATTGGTATTCAAATTTGGAGGTTTTTTGGTATTCTTGATAGATCAGTTGGCTAAATATTCATTTGTATTTTATTGATTTTGATGAAAATTCAATAGTCAATCTTTTTTTGATAGCCCATTAATAGATATCTATTGAAGCCTCTTTGTTGAGGTGTTGTTGTCTATTTTTCATTTACCATGTTAGTCTTTCACCCCTTTTCTATTTGAGATGCTAGTCCTTTGGGAGTTACATCTAAAACTTAGTAAAACTAAAGTTTCATGATGTTGATATATAGCTTAAAATACCAACAATAATTTATAATAAAATAGTCACCAATAGTCATAATATAACATAACATAACCAACAATAATTTATAATACAATAGCTATTAATAGAATAATCATCAATAACCTACAATAAATTAACCGCCCCATCGATAGCCTACAATAAAATATCCACCCATAAAATACCCACCAATAGCCTATAGTTTTTTAACCACTAACAGTCACTAATATAATAACCATTTATAACCAATAATATCCACCAATAACCATTAATAACCTATGATAATTTAGCCTAAAATAACCACCAATAACTACCAATAGAATAATTATTAGTGGCCAGTAATAAAATAGCCCCAATAAAACAACCATCAATAAAATCATCATTAATAGCCCCCAATAACCCCAATAAAATAATAACCAATAACCACTAATAGCCATATACTATAATTCTTTAGAATGTCAAAAATAATTTACGGTGAAATAATCTATAATAGACAAAAGTAATATTTTGTGCATGTGTCAATAGCATATTCCAATTTTTTTTATCATGTTCACCTATTCACACTCACCAAAGAAGAATCCCCGTGTTGTAACATTTAACAATACACCATGCATAATTTTTGCAATACCCCAATTTGATGAGTTTAGGGTTTCCAAAAAACCAATGTTTTTTGGAAACATTATTCATAGACAACATTTATTACAATGCTTTGAAACTCTCAAAATTAGTCATAGGATGGCCATGAACAAAAATGTGAAAAATAGTGGGAACTTGAACATATTTCTATTTGTGATTAGAAGATACATCACAATAGAGTAGGTTCATAATAGAAGGGCATTGACCAGTTTCGTATTATTGTTCATTCTTGGCATGCAAATAATTTTTGTTCATGTAATATGAACTAACATCATTATAGGAATTGAAACTTTTGCTTTGTGATGGCTAACGTGCTTTCGTAAGCTATCTAACTTTGGAGTTAATAATTTTTCTTTACCGTCCACGACTATGCAAATCATGTATCGCACCTGATTCACTTCTCCTTTTTCATTAACCATTGACTTAGCCCAAGGAAGTGAACAATCCAAACATCTTGGAATTTTCGAGCCTTTTCATATAATTTCCTTTTCTTTTAATTAAGAGCTTGCTTGGATAAAACATTTGAAGCTAAATCACACACAACAATGGGTGGTAGTGGTGAATGAGTTTGATGGATTAGCTCCATCTTTAGGTGATGAAGAAACATGATAGATAAGACGATATTTGAAGTTTTTGGAAACCTGTAGAAGGGCCATCTTGTTTTAGGTTTTGACAAATCAAGCATAATAACAAAATTAAAATCCAAACCCTAAAATGTCAATGTGTAAAAACTATAGGAGCAAGCATCAAAGAATGATATGGGAATTTGAAGGTTTGATCAAAACCCTAGAACCCCAATATGCACAAATCTGGAAGCCCAAGTTGAAGCTTCAAAGGATAAGGAAGGTTTATTCAAAACTTTAAATGTTCCAATAAAAAATAATTACAAGAATAAAGGAGATGGGTTTTGGAATGTCTTAGCTAAGAAAGAAAAGTTTGCTCTGTGTTGGAATTTAGAAGTTAGCACCTGGATACGGGGATTGCAATGTGCACCTAGCCCCTAAGTTGTGACTTTGAAGTTGAAATTTGCACTTATCAAACTAACCCCCAAGTCTCACAAACAACTTGTAATCAGAATTCAAGAATTGAACAACCAAAATGCGTAAAGTTTACTAGACCATACATGTAACCTAGTTCTTGGATTAAGCATTTTTTATTCGTGGGTTTTGGGACCATTGTACCTCCACTCCATAAGGGAAATCTCAAATCTTTGGTTCTTGAATTATGGCACCATTGCAACTTTTGCCATTTGGATGCTTGCAACCAAAGTCATTACTCTAGCAAGTTGTCTTGGACACCAAATCTTGATTTTAGATCTTCTCAAACCTCCCCCAATTTTGCTTCCAAGATTGAAGCAGTGAAACATAAACTATAACTTCTAGTGTCAACTTCCAACAATAAGCTCTCAGAATCCATGAGGATGGACCGCCAATAAAATCCATGTTTCTTCAATGTAAAATCAAATCTGGAATTCGAGATCCAGATTCTACAATTACAAACTAGCCGATTATACTAAACTACCGTTACCGTGCAAGTGCTGACGAGTTTAAGTGTGTTCATATCGCCACATGTTGGCGATTCTTAGGGTCACTCATGTCATTGCTTGCTGGCGAATTGATGAATCTTGTACAAGGTATGGTGGTGAGAAGGTCATTTGCAATGGCAGCCTACTTGGCGAGATTGCGGCGGGAGGGAGAGAGATAGTGGCAACCTAAAGCTTTAGGATATCTTAATGGTGATAACGGTGCCACTTGTCACTAGGAGGTTTAGGCGAACTAGTCCAAATTTTCGCCTTATTTTTACAATGGGGCTGTCACAAGCCCTTTGGGTGTGTCGCAAAATCGCCAAAAAAAAGAAGAGGCTGATACCCAGTTGTTCCTTCATAGGTAGGTAGGTACCTCTGTAAAATCACATTATGCTGGACCAACACCTACGACCCCTAATCCATCCATTTGGGCTCCCAATAGCCCCGTTCATTGGTCTTCTGAATTAATAGACTCCGTCAAATGGTAATAATTCCAAAAAGAAAACCCTCGTGTCACCAAAGAGCACCTCCACCTGCCCTTTTTGAAACCTCCCAGACCGGTTACTGCCGGTGCCCATAGTGTTTATCATCATCATCTTCTTCTTCTTCTCCTCGTCCACTGTTGAACGCGTTTCTTTCCGCGACCGGTCACTGCCGGTGAGCGTGTTGCTCATTTTCTTCTTCTTTCTCCCATGTTCGCTGTTGCACGCGTTTCTTGCGGAGTACGTTTGCGTGTTTTCTTGTGTTTTGCGGAGTTTCTTTGGAGAATTTGGTGCTTTTGTTGGAGCGTTGGGACGCAGATCGGCTGCCATCTCGTTCGTGTTAGTGCGGAAGAAGGAAGAAAAAGAAGAAGAAGAGGAGGAGGAGGAGGAGGAGGATATTTTCTGCTGCGATGGGGCTCACGTTCACCAAGTTGTTCCAGAGGCTCTTCTCCAAGCAGGAGATGCGCATTCTTATGGTTGGTCTCGATGCTGCCGGTAAGACGACCATCCTTTACAAGCTGAAGCTTGGGGAGATCGTCACCACCATTCCTACCATCGGTAAGCCGGGACTTCCCACACACACCTGCTCTGGTGGCTTTCTTGTTCCGTCTCTCCGATACGGGAGACATCTCTGCCCGGCTGGCCGCTGCTGTTTTGTCTGCGCGAGCTCTGTTTCCGTTTTGTTCATGGCTGTTTGAATCGTAGAGGTTTTCAGATCTTGTCTCTCGAGTTTGGTCTTTGTGTGTTGATACAAGGCGACGGCAGAGCTGTGTTTAGGTTGTCACAAGCACGGTTTGGAGGAATGAACCTTAGGCCTCGTGTCTCGTTGTTGTCACTTCTCTTGATTTTTGCCTTACTGAGATGGATACGTTTACATGGCGTCGTTGTCCATGGTCATGAACTTTTTTTTTGGCTTAACCAGATCTCGGAACAGGGACAGGCAGTGTGCACTAGTTCCTTTCTTGCCTTGTAATCACACAGACCTTGTCTTCCTCTCTCTGATTTCACGTTCTCTGGTGGGAAATTTTGTTTCCTGATCTATCCAAAATGTCCTGCAATCCTTCATAACTTCTGTGAGGTGTCTACTTTACAGCTTTGAGGCTAGAGTTTTGTGTTGAAGTGATCTAAATCTGGAAAAAAATCTGTAAAAGATCACTGTACTTAATCTAATCATTATAATGGCTGTTGTCAGGTTTCAATGTGGAGACCGTGGAGTACAAGAACATCAGCTTCACTGTTTGGGATGTGGGAGGTCAGGACAAGGTATGAACCTAACTTGCATCTGTCTCAAATAGTTCTGCAGTTTTCTGATAGTCTTTGTAGTTTGAGGAAATGTTATACCGCACTTTTGTGGCATCCTCTCGTGTTTGTTGCTGTTACTAAGACTTTATTTGTGTATACATTCTCATGTAAACTGCCAGTACAAGTGAAGGAATGCACTGTTATATGGATAAAAGTCCAAGTTCAAGTGGTGCAGGGCCTTTGTTCAAGGTTTGGTGCACATTAGAATACTTATATCCATCTTTCTGAGATGTGAACAGATTCGGCCATTGTGGAGGCACTACTTCCAGAATACACAGGGTTTGATTTTTGTGGTAGATAGCAATGATAGAGACCGAATTGTTGAAGCAAGGGATGAGCTTCACCGGATGTTGAGTGAGGTGAGTCATGCTGTCATAATATTTAGGGTTTCCATGTGGGCAAACACAATAAGAGAATGTGGGAGTTGAGCCTGTCTATGGGACTCACTTGAGTCTCAGAAGTGACTTGGTTGTTGAAAATGTGTGCAAGATCTCATGCTTGTTGTATTTTCAATGTGTAGTATTTGGTAGTGTTGAGTTTCTTTGAACTCTTTTCTTACCAATCAGTTGTAGTTTGGTGGATGCTGAAAGGTGGATGTAGGTTTGACATGTGAGTTCATGTTAGGGGAGTAGGTTGAGCCACAGGTCAAGAAATCATGTTGATTACTACCCTGTTTCTGTTTTCATTCGTGTTGAAGTAAGATCCCATCAACTGGCTCTGGTTGTTTACAATTCAAAGAGGTTAAGGGCTCAAGAGCTCACAGCTTTGAAAGTGACTCCTCCAAAGTTGATCTTCTGTGTGGGGGAAATGGAACTTGACATTGCAGATATAGTCCTCATCAGAACATCCTGGTTACCTTCATTGCGAGCATGGAATTTCTCAATGCTCACGAGAGTTTTTATAGTCCTAACGATTGAGTGTATTCAAGACATTGAAAATTTGGAAGATCACAGGAACCTTGGATATTTTGTCCTTGCACCTCTTTGGAAGTTTGTTTTGTTATACCAATAGGTTCAGTGTCTCAAACATGACATTTTGAGTTTGTGGGCCCTTGTAGGATGAGCTGCGTGATGCAGTTCTGCTTGTGTTTGCCAACAAACAGGATTTGCCCAATGCGATGAATGCAGCAGACATTACTGACAAGCTTGGCCTCCACTCATTGCGCCAACGCCATTGGTGAGTTCTGTTGTCTGTTGCGCTCTTGGTTATGTTTACTCCATGTTGATGTTTGGCCTGTGTAACCTTCACAACTAGCAGAATGGGTGGCAACAATCCTAGTTCTAAGGCATAATAAGTTGATGGTTGAGAGTAATTTCTTCAATATTTTGCACATAGCTGAACATTTGTATGGAGTAGAGTAAGCTAGTTTCCTAAGAGGTTGTCTTTAAGGGGTTTTTGGGGTGTACTTGGACAAGTGAGGGTATTTCATCTGACCTCTCTGAGCAAGCATCTGACTTTTGCTGTCGGTGAAACTGCTTCTGAGTTTTTGTTTTGGTTCTCTGTTGTTCTTGGCTGGTTTTCCTTCCCTTACTAGCAGGTCATCTCTCAATAGTTTTTAGGTTGACTTAAATTGCAACTATGGAGAAGTTCTCAGTACTTTTGAACTTATATATTCTAATGTCACAGGTGTCTGTTACTAAATTAAATTGGTTTACGTGTGAGTAACTCACAGGTACATCCAAAGCACCTGTGCCACCTCAGGAGAAGGCTTGTATGAAGGTCTCGACTGGCTGTCAAGCAACATATCTAAAAAGGTAAGTTGAGTAGGCTTGCTGCAGAGGCTTCAGAGCTTCACTGTGATTTGTGAGCGTGCACATGATGAGGAATTAAGTTGAAAATCTTCTCAGGAGTTGACCAAGGTCTCAAGGTTGGATTTTGTGTCCCATTGAGTTACTGAAGCTTTGATACTGGCATTCTTTTGCAGGGTTGATTTGTGATTCACAGCAAAGGCCAAACTGTATGCTCTCATGTTGATTCTGGTGTTGCACAGAAAGAATCTGGCACAATTTTGATGTAGTCTTTGCAGTTGCTGCTTTGTATTCAATTGGTACCTTGGAGGACATGAATATTGTTTCAATTGAATGTGTGCCTCAAGTTTTTTCTGTCGTTTTAGGGTATAAGGTTTGTATTCTAAGACTGGTGTGGATTCATTCTTGGAAGCAATTGACTGGAAACCATGGAAAATGCAGGTAGTGGTCTTCCAGATATGCAGATTGTTGGCCTTGTCAGGTTCTGCCAACCATTTGTTGCCCTAAGTTTCAAGCAGATTATTATTTACTAACCTACACTGTTGGACAGCTGATGATATTGGTTTTCAAAATGGTTGCGTTGGAAATTGGAAACCGCAGGCCTGCTCAAGAGCAGGCCCTTACTTTTGGGGGGGGGGAATTCTGTGATATTGACGACTTGGTGATTATCTTTTCCCATAAAAGAGCAAACTTAGTAGAATTTACAGTAGGAAAACAATTATTTCCCAAATATTTTTGTGGACAATTTTCCTTCTTATTATGTTTCCATATGACTATCAATAATTTTATGTCAATGTTAAATTTAATATTAATTAACATTCACATCATGGACATGAAAAGGCACATATTAATTTGCTTTTGCATATCCATGTCTGTTGGTAATGAAAGGAGGTGAAATAGTTATAAAGATAAGAGATAGTTATTAAGAAAGGAGTGAGATAGTTATGCTAGGTTTATTGGAAATGTTTTTGGAATTGTTTATTGACAAAAATATGAAGCATCATGTAAAATCAACAAGAAGTTTATGAAAGATTATAGAAAACCACCCATCTACCAGTGCCTTGAAATTCTCATCACTGAAATTAAGTGATCGGAAATCAATTGTGAATTTATAATACTTTCAATAATCTAAAAAATAATTAAAAGAGTAATATTACCTAGTATTTGAAAAAACATTGCTATTTAAAAAAATTTCCCAACATAAATATGGATGTATTGCATGATTTGAAGAAATTGCGCTTGGATTCTAATATTCTGAATTTGGAGTTGTCAATAATTAGTATTATGGGCTCTTGAGGCTTGGAGCTGAAAGAGTTGACTCCACGAAACTTGTATGGAAAAGAACTAGAAGAAACTTGTTATTAGCAAAAACTTATGTTTAGTTTTTCCACCATTGAAATTTTCGAATTATCATTTTAAGGGATTCTTGTCTTTAAGTAAAGTGCTTTAGGAAGTTCACTCTCTTCTCAAAAAACCCACACTCTTTACGTGGTAAGGCTGGCTCTAGAGTTGGGTGCTAATAGAATACAGGGCCTGTGTTGTTGTCATAATTCGCTTCTCAAAAGATCCACACTCTTTATGTGGAAGTTAAGGCATTAGGGGGATCCTTTACTAGAATAAGGGGCTCACAAAAGGTGGAGCCAAGCATGGCCCTGGTTCTGGTAATGAGACTGTTCTGAAACAGGTCATTAGGTTTCATACTGTTTGGAGCCACTGTGTGGAATCTATTGATTATTGAACTGTTTTCTCAATGAAAACTAAATGAAATCGAAACTGAAAACTGTATGGGAATTTGGGGGCATTCTCGGTGTTGTTGGAAAGCCCTCAACGAGTCAGATTTAATTTATTTCAAAATTTTCAGACCTAAGGTGTGGAAGATATTGATTTTCTTAGTGAATTTTGTTGTTGAAAATTCAAACATTGAATTGCAAAAATTGGGTTTGGAAGGAAAAATCAATTGAGCCCTAAATTTTTCACACTTGGGCCAACAGCACAGGCTACACCTGATATTGTTAAAAGGGAATGAAAACCAAACTTAGAACTGGCCTCCTGATGAAATCAAAATTGGCCCTAGAAATGGCCTCTTGATCTACTGAACTCAAAACTGGTCATTTCTCAATCTCATTTAGGTTGCCTTAAATCACAAGTATGGAACACTTCATTTTAGTTTTAAAATTTTAATTTGATGGAGGCTAGCCTGGTCAAGGCCTTGTAAAGTTACCAAAACATTTTATTGTATGACCCAGGCCAACATTTAGATTGATGATACACATGGATGAGGCTTTCATATTTGATGTTAATATGGCTAGTCCTACACAAAGTTGTTCAAGTACCCATGTGGAAATTGGGTACTTGGGCAGATGTTCAAAAGCTTGGATATATATATATATATATACTATCCATACCAAAATTTAAAAATCTAACATGGCCATGTATTTATTCAACTATCTGTCTTGGGATTGAACAAGAGTCATTTCTATGATACAAAACTATCTATCTATCTATGAAGGAAGATAGTTTTTTTGTTTTGTTTTGTTTGTACTTATGAGATCCATCAACCAGGATGCTTCAAATCGACTTCTTGGTCTCTTTGGAAAGCTCTCGAGGAGGAGGGGTGCATCAGCTTGGTTTCATGGCATTTGGACTTGCGGTGTAGAAGTTCTTGAATATTGAATGATTTCTTCACTAAAAATTAAATTAAATCGTAGCTGAAAGTTGGGAAGGAAGTGGAATGTGCCTTTGGTATTGTTGGAAAGATCTTGATGAGCAGGATTTAATGGAATTTATTTGGTAAGGATTGGATTCGGAATGTGGCAGATATTGATTTTTAAGTGATTTCTGCCACTAAAAAATTCAAATAAATGCCAAAAATCCAGGTTTTGGAAGGAAAAATCAGTTTAGGACGTGGTAACACTTGGGCCAACGGCAGAGGCCACACTAGTTTCAATGAAAATACCATGAGAGATTGAATCAACCTTTGACCACACGAGTCAAATATTGGTTTGCTTCATGATTTCTTCTGTTGAAAATTGTGCCTTCAGAGTGTAATGGACACGGTATTTACTATATACTTATTACTGGTGTGACATGTGCTGTTGAGCAAACAGATGATACACCTTCTTTAACCTAAGTCTAAAATCCAAATTTCATTCAAATTTGGAATTTTATTAAATTTTCAATGAAAAATTGTTAAATATTCAACAAATTCTGCACTATATGTCTAAACATATTGAAACCACTTTGAACCATCACTAATCAAGAGGTTCTTTGCAACAATACCAAGAGCAGGGCCAGTTGCTTGGGATTGGAAGATCCAACAAAATAAACAAACAAGCTTCATAGTTGGATAGCCAGTTGATTTGCATTGCAGATGTGTTTTCTTTTGACTCCTTGCATGGAAGAAAGTGCACCAAAAGTGTGTACTCAAGTGTGTGTTCACATGAGTTACTGAGCTAACTTACTGCAGTATTTCAAATCAACCAAATAAAAAGCACACTTATGTATTCTCTTGTTTGCGACAGCTTTGAGACCAGAACTTGGAGTTGAGTTTTTTTTGAGTCCCAAGAATTGGCATGCCTGGACGGACCTATTTGAAAAATAAAAGCTGACACTGGGTTTCCTAAACCGAGAAATTCCAATATCTTTGAATTGGAAAACTACCCAAGATCAACGGGTTCGCAGATGATTTCCTTCCAGAACCAATATGTTTGCAACTTTCTCTCTCGCTCTCTCTCTCTCTCTCTCTCTGTGTGTCTCTTATGCACAAGAGCAGACACAACCTGACAAGCCATTGGCACGCACAAGTCAAGATCATTACTGGCAGGACTTTCACCTGCACACCAGTGGGTTTGAATCCCATAACCTTTTTGAGGCCCCAAGGGTCTCAGATGCAGGCTGTACCACTGAGCCAACACCCTTAGGATTGATAGTTGGTTTTCTTTTAAGTAACAAATCACACATTTCTTGTAACCAGTGTTGTTTGGTTCAGAGTTTTGAGGGTAAGGAGACCAGAGGTTCATAATCTAAACTGTAGCTGAACCGTGCAATTAGGGTTGCAAACCAGAACTCAAACTAAGCTGTGATCCCTTTTTAACCAAGTCCAAGGTTTTTCTAGCAAGGCAATTGCCACTATGTTTTAAAGGTCAAACTCAAGTGGTAACTTCCAGACTAGCCAAACCCAGGATCAAGGTTCTTTTCAAAAGCATGAATGAAACAACATTGTTCCTAACTAGTGTTGGGCAAATCTTGACTTTTAGGAAGAGCCCACACTTTGGTTTTGGTTCCAATTAGGTTCTGTTATTATATAATAGAAATAGGACCCGGTTCATTTCCAAGTGAACAATTTATGGGCGGTCCTAGATTAATTTTTTTGTGTTTGGCCTATTCTCAGTTAGTGGAAAGTTTAGGTAATTTCCATTTGACCTCTAGGTTGGGTTCCAAAATTCAAAACACCTAAAAGAACCTTGCAAACAAGCCAAAAAAAATACAAAGAAAAAACCAATTTATTACACCAATTCGAACTAAACATATTTCTAAACTCCAAATTACAATAGTAATTGGTTTTTAATGAATTCAAAACCTTTTTTTGCAAATGCCAATTGGTTTCACGTTTCATGCACATATATTTGCCACCCGTGCAGTGTGCCTTTTTGCCACCCTTGGGATTCTTCCCTCAAGCACCCCCCTTATCAATCCCCCTGTCCACCCCCTCCTATTTACCCTCAAACAATCCCTAATTTCCCTTAAAACATCCTTTCAAACAACCCTTGTTCACTCTTGTTCACCCTTGTCCCCTTTTGTCATCACCCCACCACCCCATCTCTCTCAAAATAATCCTTAATCATGTCATAGTTTAACCCTCACCCACACCCTCAATCATCCCTTATTTTTGCCATGTTTGTGTTTTCAAACATTGGCAACTTCTACCCTTATTTTGCCTCCTAACTTTGCCCTCATACACTCTTGAATTTTTCCCTCAAACACCTCGCAATATACCTTGGCAACAACCAAAACCCAAAGTTGAAATCAAGAAAACCCAACTTAACATAACAAACAAGAAATCTAAATTCCTAAGTTGCATCATTTCCCACCTCACATTTTATCTAGCATTTGATAACTGGTTTCATACACCTATTGTGTGTAGTAATGGTTTAGGGTCATAAAGTGGAAACCACCCCTTTAGCAAGAAAACTACAAAAAGTATCCTTCCAACATTTGTGACAAACAAAAACAACAATGAAAATAAAAACCTTAAAAAATCAAAATCAAAACTCCAAAACAAAGAAAAATTACAATATACAAAAAACTTAAAATCTGATGCTGCTATCCTCCATCTCCAAAAGCCCAAGCTTAGGAATGACGTATTTATTTGTTTATAGTCATTGAAGCTTCTTTCATTTCCATGGATTGCTTCATGGATGCCACACCACCAATATAGATGTCATGATCTAGCAAGTTTTTAAAAATGATCATTTGCTCAATATTTAAATAATAGATGTGGGGGGACCTTTTTTTAAATTCACCTTTCTCTTTCAAGCCCATTTTTTTCTTATTCAATTGACTCATTTTGGACTTGCTGATGATTAATTATCAAATGTTTGTGAAGTGTAAAAATCTCTTTTAGATACTTGTAGCTTATGATGTCCTTTTGAATCCCACAAGTGCAACAATTGGGTAACAAAAAATGCATTTTTATTTTTTAGGGTTGTTTGAACTTGACTTACCTTTGAAAAAGATGTGTAATAAGTATAAAATGTTGATGTTGTATAATTTGGATAACTTGTAGACCTAAAGGATCATGTACAAGAAATTACCATCACAAACAATATGAACAATAGGAAAACCATTATGAACAAGACAAACAACAAGAGGAGCATTGCAAACAAGATGAACAACAAGAATACCACCACAAATAAGATGAACAATGAAATGACCACCATGATCAAGATTCAAATGAACTATAGGAAGATGAGAGGGAATTTGAACTTAACAAAATACAAGCACAAAGAACACTAGTTTAAAAAAATTGAACACTGATGACATTACCTAACATCATGAACACTAAAATCACAAAAAAGAAAGTTAGTTAGAAAAAGGACCAAAATGAACAAGAGTTAGAGAACAACTTAACAACACAACCATGAACACTACCGATACAAAAAAAAACATAAGAATGGGAATAATAACTAATAAAACAAGACTCAAAATGGAACTAAGAAAAAAAAAACCTAAACTTTGAATCATACTTGGAGTCTAGTTTCATTTTAAAAAACATATTGAACCTTGAAGTGGATTCCCAAATGGTTTTAGAATTACCCTTTAGCTTGGTTTTGTTCCAACCCAATTTCAAAACTTGGCACCCATTTTTGTTAGGTTTTTGAATATGGAGTTGTTGGTTCCTACTTTAAAAACTGCATGTTTAACCAACATTGATTTTAACAAGTGTTGGGTAAATTCAAATTTTCCAAATTGTTTTAATATATGTTCCAATTTTTTGTGTGCCCAAGTATTGATTTACAAGAATAATTCTTGGCATCGAAGTTTTTCTTTTTAGAATAGGTCAATGGTGCATGTGTTTTTTATTCACATGGCCACTTTTTATTGGCTGTACCATGATGGTACTTACCAAATCTTCAACTTTGGGCTTTCTGTAGATAGGAATAATTGGGTCCAGTTTGGAATTGAACTCTCTTTTGAGTTCTCTTGAGAACAAGATACCAAAAAATTCAAAATGCAAAGAATTGGACCTGGAATTGGACTAGAGGTTTTATTCAAATTAAAAAAAAAAAAAAAACTGGGACCAAAGGTTATGTTCAAAAGCAAGAACATGACAACAATGATCCTGACCTCTTCCCACTAGGCTACCGCCTTTAGTAATAAAAATTGAAAACATGGTGAAGTGTGAAGGAACTAATCTTGTGTTTAAAAAATGCTCTCTCTTGGAAATTTTTGGGTTTAGGGAAATCTTGTGTTATTAGTGTCTAATTAAATAGAGAATAATCCTTGTAGTGTTTAGTTAGTGAAGCTTGTGTCTTTAGTGCAGCTGCCATGAAACAAAGATATGTTATAATTTTATTGCTTCTCATGTCACATGCAACATGATACTTGTAGTTTAGCTTAGGAGTCTAGGTCTTCACTTAATCCATTCACATGCACATGCTCACACATCCTCTTCCATGGTACATGCCACATCACCATGCACGGAGTAGCCTAAGAGTTCAGGCTTTCACATACATGCACATACACAACCCATGACATATATAATTAGAATTTCAAATTTGACTAGGCTAATAGGGTTTAAGCACTCTACCCTACTTACAGCAATAAACTCTAATGGGGGCAAGGAAGAATGTAGATTGGGGCTGCAATTTTGGAAATTCCTTTTTCTTTTGTGATGGTGATTTGCAAAGCCCCCCCCCCTCCAAAACATTTTGGGGGGAATGTTACTCTATCTTTGTTAATTATGGCTTCAAAATTATTAGCTTTTGAAATAAGTAATTTTATAACATGAATTTTTTTCAACATGAATTTTAGTTTGTGTTTACTTTGAACTATTTTTCTATAGCATTTTGAAGCTCACAACAAAACAACTGAAGGCTTTGAGCTCAAGAGAAAAAAACATAAAAAAGGAGCATATTGTCAAGATTGCTTTCTTCATGTGACGCTTTCAGCCATGTTGAGAATTTTTTCTTGAGTATTAAGACCAAGACACTCTCAGCATTATGGTAGTAGTACTCCACTTCAACATGCTTTTTTAGTTTTAAGCTTTTAAGGTTACAAATATTCCCCATGATTTTACAAAAGACAAGCACATTTTGATCTGAATGTTATAATATTATTTGAATTAGGCTGGTTGACATGAAAATCAAAATGGATTTCAGTCAACATACACGCTAACTAGGTAAATTATGGTAACCAACTAGTGAATAACCAAAGAACTATGCTACAATATGTCACCATATGATTAATCTCGTAACTAGTTGATTACAACTAATCATTAAGTTGGTGACTATCTAACTAGATACCGATGAATCCATTGTGGTGACTGACTTAGTGAAAATATTCAGCCGCTTAAAAGACATATGTGTTGAATTTTAAATCATATTTTAAGTTGGTAACCAAACATCGATCCCACCTACTTTTGATAATCATATATTTTTCATATTTAAAAAAAATAAATTGACTTGGTGGACCCAACCCAAGTTGAGCTCTAAAAAAATCTTTTGACCTTGAGAGGCAAAGGTGCAAAGTCTTAGGATTTTAAGTTAAGCACTTTGAGAGCTTAAGTGTTCACTCATTGACATGTCTACTCTATACCTATTACCTAGTTTGAAAACTTTTTGAAACTTATCTACCTTTACCCAACTGATATATATTTTGAAAATTTGAATTTACCCTTATTCGACTAACATATTAAAATTGATAATGCCCATCAATGGTTTGAAGGCACGGTTTGAATTGGTTTAAAGTCAAGTTAACAACATAGCATCCAATAAATCACCCTTTGTTCTTTCTCTTCATCTTCCTCAAGCCATTGGAAAATGTGTAAACACCACCCTCCTTCCACGAAGCCCATATGGTTTATTCTAAGAACGTACACTACTACTACATGAAGCCACTCGATCAAAACTTTCTTCTTTGTATTTGAAAGCACCTCCCTGCATGGAAGATTGGTTGGTCAGTTGAAAGAACCTTTCACTAGTCACATGCAGACCTTCCACCATGTGAGTGAAAAAACACCCTTTATTGCTTTATGTTGGGGGGAAGGCCAGCTCCCATGGGCCTCCCCTAATTTTTGGGCCTGCACCTTTGGGTGACCACCACCCACAAGGCAATGGCCATAACATTAGGGAAGGCCCTGGGGACCAGGACCAGTCCATCCCCAGGGCCTTCCCTTATAATTATGGTGCATTCACACTTGATGTTAAGTCAGTGTTAAATGAAAATCTAGGTGGCATCCTAGGTGGCACCCAATGTTAAATGGGCGATAGCTTAATTTTTAAGTGAATGTTAACTTAACATAAAATGTTCATGGTAAGTAGGTGTAAGTCCTAAATGACTAGCATGGTGTTAGGAGACTCAACACTAGAGTCCCTAACACCAAGTGTGAATGCACCTTTACAAGTCAGAAAGCACAAGGCCCTATCCTCTCGTGGTTGAGAACATGCAGATTATTGGACCCTATTGTGCATGAGTTGCAGGAGAGGGGGGATTGTGTACAGAAATTTCAGGTGTCGACTTTTGTTTCTTTGTTGTTGTAAAGCTTACTTAGTCAGTCTGCTAGGTCTACACAACAAGCTTAGAATCTATCATCATTATCATGCCTTGTTTGTTTGTTAGTTAGTTGGTCAGGTACATAATGCTTTGCACCATGCACGAATGCTTACAAATGTTTTTGAGGGGGTAGTGGAAGTCAGACACAAAAGCACACAATACTCTTCTTGTTGTCAATGTAGGTGCAACTTTACAGTATGCATCATCAATAAGCTTAAGAAAAGAAAATTCTAGGGTATGGATGAATTCATACCCAAACCATATCCTTTTTCTTTTGTTGTTGTTGTTGATGATGTAATTGCTATTTTGCACTACCATAGTATCTTTTCAGGTTCAGCAAAAATTATATTATTTTTAAAATGCTGAAATAAAAATACATTAAGGTCCCTTCTTGCTGAATTTTTAAAAAATGATTGTTTATTGAAAGTCTAAATTTGCTTATCAACGTTTTTTATGGGCCTGACAATGTAGCCTTGTGAAGAATTGCATTGTTCCGGTACATGGCATTAGTTTTTTTTCCCTTTTTAACTTTGTGTATGTAATAAATCTAAAAAATAAATCATGTTCTTTAGTGCCTAATGGTATGTTAGTGGTTAGTGCAATATATATATAGGTTCTTAGATCAAAACCTGTGCTATGATACAAAATGTTTGTGTAAAACATTGGTGATGAAGAACATGCGAATATTTTTTAACTTAAATAAAATTTTGTTAGAAATTCAAAAAATATAATTTTTTTGCATCAAAATCAAAATTTCAAAATAAAATAATTATTCGACAGCAAAATGTCAAACTTGAAAAGGTACTACAACAAGCATGAGTTTTTCCTTTTAAGTTAAAGGTAATGAAAATTCGTACATACCCAAAAGCATATGTTTTTGATGTAAGGTAGAACCTAACACTCATGTGGGGTGAGCACTTGGGGCAGGGGACTAGCCATTATGTGAAGAGACTCTTATTTCTTTTCGATATATGTAGGTTTAGATTTTCATACTAGGAAGCAGGCACTTATGGTGGATGACTTTTTCCTTATTCTTTTTTTCTTGTTAGATAGTCATTCCAATCAAAAGAAGACAAATACTTTTTGTATTTGTTTCAAGCCATAGAAGCAGATAATGAATAGCGTACAAAGGGAACTCAATCAATCAAGGGGCCCATTGATGAGTGTTTTCTTCATCATCACTTGAACAAACAATGCTCAAAACTTTCTATTAGCCATAGCAAAGCAAAGTGAGGCTAATGAGCTCTTCTTTTTGGTTTTAAGGAAAAAAAGAGAAACTGAACGTCAATTGGAAATTCCTTGTGACTCAGTTGTGGTACCAAGGTGGAACCATGGTAACCTATCCTACAAGCCATCATATTTCTACTTTACATTACCTAGGTAGCTAGGTAATTACCTTTGTAAGTGGGCAAGTATCCTAAGTATGTAGGTAGGTAACTTGTATCATAGGTATGTAGGGTGGGAATGTAAGTGGTTATTACGTATGTAGGTAAGTATCATACATATGTAAGTGGGAAGGTAAGTGATAAACAATAGTGAATAAAAAATAGAATAAAAGATCGATGGTTAGAACTATTGTAGGGGAGACAAAAAGGGCAAGCCAAAAAACAAACAACACACATGAACTAAAAAAAAAAAAAAACTAGACCTTTTTGTGGTAGGAAGTTACTTCACTCACAACCCTTTTAATGTCACCTACATGCAAATTGTGAGATCTAATAGAAATGGGAGGTCTAAAACACACATCACGTGCCAATGTAATCTTCCTTTCTATAGCAAAAGCTAAAGCACATTGAAAAGCAATGTTAACACATTGCTTGAAAAATTGAATGCAAAAAGACAAGGATGAATGATTTCCTGATCATCTATCATGGAAAAGACGAGCACATTCTTTGATGAAACAATTCATATCATGCCTGGATGTGCCGTGCACCTTCATGACCATTGAAAAAAAAAATGATGCCCATCATGAAGTCCTTTATACTTGTGAATCTTAACAATGACACTAAGTTTCAGAATTGCACTTGCTAGTTGAATAATGACATTCAAAACCATCGTCTTTGATGTTGAATCAATAACCATCACATTAACAACAAGGACTTGGTCTTCTCGAATCATGTAGAGATCAGCTCATAATGAAACTCTCGACATAAAAATGTATTGTTGCTCTCTCCATACATCATGCTCACTCTCTTGAGCAAGGGCATACATGATGTTTTAGATGATGTCATGTGTGACTATTCGCTAACCTCCAAACGAACAATGAACTAAATGCATGCCTAATATGTCCAACCCGTGATTAACTACATAAATAAGTAGATAAGTATAAGTGTCATAGCTATGTACGTAAGAAATGTAAGTAATTATTATGTAAGTAGGTAAGGCACTTAGTGGTTACAAGATAAATATATTACATGTGGATGGTTAGTGTATAGCTTACCACAGTGGTTAGCTGTGAGACAGGAATGCAACTAAAAAGTGTTTTCCTGTCCACATACCATCCATCCCTCCAACATGGTGCAAATGCAGGTGCTTGGTTCACCCACTCACACACACACACACACACACATAGACAATATATTACACTTATATGACTTGCTTATTATTAGTGTACACCATCATTATCAGCATTCCCTGGTCAAACTGGCCAATATTAACAAGAGACTCATGTGGCCCAGACACCAATAATAAGCCGTATCTTGAGAACTTCTTATCATATAATGCAGCCAGCCAGCCAGAGAGAGATTCGGAAGAAGAAGTAGAGGAGGAAAGACCAAAAAGAAAGGTTTGGGTTTTCCTAAAAATTGACTAGTTGCAGAAAGAGTCTTTGATTCCTTCGAACAAAAAAGTCATGATTTTGGGTTCATATATGAACCACTATTTTACTACTTTCAAAAGTCTGTTTTGGGGAACCCTTAAAAAGTTAGAATGATTTTGAAGGTTTTTTCAGAGGTTTTTCATCATTTTTGAAGCCCTTCTTTTGATTTGAACAGGTTTCCATAATATTCATTTCTTTGCTTGGAGTTTGAAACTTTTGCTCAGGTTTTGATGAACTAAAAAAAGGGGGGATGAGTCCCAGGAAATAATTTTTGCTACTCTTGTTTTGAAATCTTGGGGTTTTCCCTGAAACAAAAAGGCATGGGGAGGATGAAATTGGAGTTTTCATGACATAAATTTGTTACTCAAATTTTTGAACTCTTGGGTTTTGTTGGACAATAACCGCAATGATATATATATTTCAATTTTGTGACTTTGTGTCATTGGCTACATCCCATGAGGGATTTAGCATTAAATGGCAACAGAAAAACTTTCTACATAGTTAAATTTTTTTTTATCACAGTACAATCAGAGTCCAAATGTGGTGAAAAAGTTTCTATTTTTTATAAATGGAAATTTAGTGATTTTTTAAAGAAAAAATGGGTATATAGTGAAAGACCATTCTTTTTTTTGCATTTTGGCCAAATTTTGCACCAAAAGAAAACATTGGCCACCACACTAATGCCAACCACAATTTAGGTTTTCATTACATTTATTTGGTACACGGATATTTGAGTTCTTGAGGTTTTAGTTGAACAAAAGCCATGAATATTTGAAAAGCTTTGGGTGATAATAATATAATAACAAATTTCCCAATTTTCAAACTCTTGGGGTGTTTGGTGAACAAAAGTGATGCTAAATAAAATTCAGGTTTTCCAAATATATAAATTTGTAACTCAAAGATATTTGAACCCTTGGGGGTTTTTGTTGAACAAGTGATGGTTTGAAAAAGCTTTATATATATAAAAAAATTGTTACTCTCAGATTTTTCAACTCTTCAGGTTTTTGTTGAACAAAAGTCATGAATGATGATTCCAAAAAAAGGAGGCCTTTCTGTAGTAGTAATAGTAGTCGTAATAATAGTAAGAACAACAAATTTGGCTATTGGGGGGTCATACAGAGTGTCTCAAATTACACTGGGGGTATTGGTGAATAGCAAAAGCCATAAATGATGATGATGATGATAATTTGGAGGCAGGTTTCCCATGATACCCATGAACGTGTTACTCTTGTGATTTTGGAATCCTTTTTGCTCAGCAAAAGTGATACTGATGATGATGATGATGATAATTGGAGGTAGGTTTCCCATGATACCCATGAACATGTTACTCTTGTGATTTTGGAATCCTTTTTGCTCAACAAAAGTGATACTGATGATGATGATGATGATGATAATTTGGAGGTAGGTTTCCCATGATACCCATGAACGTGTTACTCTTGTGATTTTGGAATCCTTTTTGCTCAACAAAAGTGATACTGATGATGATGATGATTTGCAGGCAGGTTTTCATGTTTACAAGTCAGGAAAAAAAAAAAGAAAAAAAGAAAAAAAAGAAGAGAAAAACTAGTGTGGAATTCGCTGTTGTTGCAGTGCATTGTTGTGTTGCTGCTTCTGCTAAGTAAAGTTACAACTGACTTCCTTCCCTCCCCTTAGCTTCCTTTCGTTTCCTTGGGCTTCCCTTTCCTTCCTTCCTTCCTCGGAGAGACTTGAATCATTTCGATAACATACCAAAAAAAGGAGAAAGAAACCAGGGCGCTCGCGAGACTTAGATCGTGGGTTTGCAGCTATTGTCGCTTATTTTAGAAGAAATTGCGCGGGCGAGCTGGCGCCACCGTCGTTGTTGCCAATATTATTGTGTTTCCTTGCTTGCTTGCTCCCTCGCTGGCTGGCTGGCTGGCTGGCTGGAAAGCTGGCTGCGAAATCATTTTATTCTGCCTGCCTCCATCGCTCGCACCCATCGCCACCCCCTTCTCATGAATTGTTTGGAGAATATATCATCGCCATGATCCAGCAATCCGTAACTGCATTCGCAACAAAAACAAGAAGAAAGAAGTAGCAGTTACAGCAGCTAGTCCCCCCCACTCCACCCCCCAAAAAGAAAACCCAACCAAAAACAACAACATATCGATCCCCCAGGAACGCGTAATCTGTTTGTAATTTCCACTGTTTCCTTCTTCTTCTGCTTCTTCAAAGTTATTCGATCTACAAGTTCTGGATCCCAGAGCTGGAATCAGACTTTGTAGTTTCTAGATTTTGTGTGCCCCCGTGAGATTTGGGGAATTGGGTTGTGTGTAGGGGGGAATATTTGGAGTTGGACAATGGCGCTAGACTTGTGGTGGTGGTGGGGAAGAAGGGGAAGGGGGAGCTCGACGTCGGAGCTTGATCATGTTGGACTTGATGCAGGTGGTGTATTAGAGTAGTCGATTGTGTGTTGAGAATTGGCTCAGATTCTCTCTCTGCTGCTGCTGCTGGGAATTCTAGATTCTCTGCATTCTCTCGCAGAAGGTATGTACATTGGGTTGCTTTGTTTTGTTGCTGTCGATCTCTATTGGGTTGTTGTTGTTGTTGCGTTCTTGCACAAGGTATGCAGGATTTTAGCTAGCTGACGGCACTAATCGAGACAAAGGAGCTCAGAAGAGCAACACAAGCAGCAGTGGTTTCGTGAACTTTGTCGTGGAACATTGGGTCGTAACTTGTTGTCGTCGTCGTCTTTGGATCCTCGGGTGCTGCAGGCAGGGATCATGGCGACAGTGACGCCAAGCGAGACGCTGGCACTGCCTGCACCATCCCCACACACACTAGCGCTGCCACCGAACAAGGCACAATCCGCTCTAGCAATCTACAATCCTCCGCTTCCGGAGTTCGATCAACCGGGCAAGAATCTGAAGCCGCAAAAGTACAGCGAGACAGATCTAGAGGGACTAGTGCGCGCGCTGAAGAATCCACCATCAGAGCAGATCGTGGACATGTACATTCACTACTGTCCAAGGATCAAATCGGACCAAGACAACTGCTCCGTGTCGCTCACGCTCGCAGACTCCAATTTCGTGAGAAGACTGTTGTACAGGTTTCCTGGCGAGTCTAGAGACGATACCCAAGACCGCAAGATCTGCTCTCGAGTCATCGAAGCTCTCGCTGTTTGCCAGTCTTTGACATCCGCGACTTTGGAGATCGACTACGTGCAATCGGATCTGATCGTGCAAGAGCTTGCCACTGCGTTGCAGACAAACCGCAGTCTCAAGAAGCTTTGTGTCTACAGCGACAACAGGTTTCAGCAACCCCTGAACTCCGAATGTGTGAAGCACATATCGGAGATGTTTCTTGTGAACGTCGGAATCCGGGAGTTGCAGTTGGGTCTGATAGATATCAATCTTCAGGTGGCGGATCATCTTGCTTTAGCTCTTCGCAGGAATCGGTCTCTGAAAGCTCTCACATTCTATGCAAGGATAGAGGCGGATGCGATGCAGGTGTTGATGAAGCCTTTCTCCGCTGCCGGGACAGAAGCTAACCAGACGGTGGAGAAGTTCGAGATCAAGGGTTTCCGATGCTTGGGTCCCATGAGAGGAGCTGGACAGATTGGCAACAAAGGTGCAGAGCATGTTGCTGCTATGTTGTGTCGGAATTCTTCTCTTCTAGAGCTCTCGCTGAAGAATTGTGAGATCGATTCTCTGGGTGCTCAAGCTCTGGCTCTGGCTTTGAACACCAATAAAACCCTAGAAGTGCTGGATCTCTCCTACAATCCTCTGGATGTGGATGGGTTGAAGGAGATAGTGAAGACCATCGCCCTGGATCTGACAACCAAAGAGCAACCCAATTCTTCTCTGAAGCAGCTCGTGATTCGCCATAGCTTCATTGCAAGATCTGGAGCTTTGTTGCTCGCCAACATGCTCCACAGCAACAGAACTCTCACCAAGCTGGACTTGCAGTTCAGTGTGAAGTCATGGCAACCTAAGGATGTGATACTGTTGCTGAATTCCTTGGCAAACAACACTGCACTCAAGTCCTTGGACTTGCGTGGCTGCGAAGGTGTTGCAGGGGAGAAGGTCATTGCCACCCTCTTGGATTTGCTGGTTGCCAATCCTTGGCTGGAGGAGTTGGGTATGGAAGCGACTCCTTTGTCACGCAAGGGACATGACTCTGTCGTGAAAGCGCAACTGCGACGCAATGCAGAGAAGTTCATGGAGGTTTTCAAGGGCATGGGAAGTGTCAGTCCCAAGTCAGCAAGAGTGTTCCTTTGTGGCATCCCTTATGCAGGTAAGACGACATTCCGGAAGACAATAGTCTACAGCAGCTTGAAGAAAACCACCACATCCATGCACATGAAGACAAAGCTTGCATACAAGGAAGCCATCTCCAAGCAACCTGGATTGTTTTCAGGACGCAAGGAGCCACAGACAATTGGCATCGAGGTTCAGGTGATTGTGGAAGATCATGTACAGATTGCCATCTGGGATCTAGCAGGACATGAAGAGTTCCACTCCTTCCATGATCTTGTGGTACCCAACTTGAGCACACAAGGGAGCGCTTGCTCCTTTGTACTGCTGTCTGACATCTCTAGCTGCAGCAGCAGAGATGGTGGCAATCGCAGCAAGTATGAGTTGAAGGCACTGGAAGAGATCGATCAGGAGCTTCGTTACTGGTTGCGCTTTATTGCCTCCAACACAAGACAATCTCTCATGCTGCTTCCACATGTGACTGTCATCTTCACACACTCTGACAAATTCCCAAAGGTGGATCTGATCGAATATGTGAAGGGGACAGTGGAAAACCTCAGGAACCAATTCGAGAATCTCATCAACATCACAGAGTTTCATGTTGCAGATGCCAGGTCCAGGAAATCTGTCGAACCAGTGGTGAAAGCAGTGAGGAAGAGAATCCTCGACATACTGGAGAAGGTGCCCAAGGTCTTTGAGGCATGTACCCAGATGCAGACATATCTCACAGAATGGAAGCTGCAGCATCCTGACAAGCCTCTGATCAAATGGGCAGATTTCAGTCTCCTTTGCAGCAAAGTGCCAGCTCTCAGACGGCTGCAAGGTCAGGACTCCAAGATTGCAGAGGAGAGACAAAAGGCAGTGGCCAGGAGCATGCATGATGCAGGTGAGCTTCTGTTTTTCGATGGGTTGGATTTCATGGTGGTGGACCCAAATTGGTTTTGCCATGAAATCATGGGCCGCATTCTCAGTGTCGAGAGTTCACTGCTGGTGCTCAAGCATCCACTGATGGACTCGAAGGGTCTGACCAAGAGGGAGAACCTGAGGAAGGTATTGGAAGCCTCTCTGTGCAAGAACAAGAACCCTCTGTTCAAGGGCAGGAAAGTGCGAGGTGTCATTCCTGAGGATTTGGTTCAGCTCATGATCAAGCTGAACCTTTGCTTTGAGCAGAATCCCAATGACAAAAACTCTGGCATCTTCATTCCTGCTACCTTGAAGGACTTGGATGACAATGCTTTGAAAGGTGAGAGGCAATTGAGCTGGCCTCTTGGCACTGTTGCTGCTGATCAAGCTGATGACTTCCTCTTCCTTGGTTGGAGATTGGAATGCGAAGATCCTGTCCTCACATGCTTGACTCTTGGATTCTTCCCAAGGCTTCAGGTCAGATCCTTGTGAAGTTCTCCAATACCAAAAGAGAGGGTACTAGATAGAAAGCTTAGCTAGAAACATCCATCTTCTTCTTGGACCAAAAACAATGACAATTCTTACTGAAGCACAAGTGGGTGTGCTGTGAGAAGAAGTTCGGTTGCTGATCATGTGGATTTGGATGGGTCATTCATTCCTGTGCAGGTGTTTTTGCAGAAGAAGTTTGCGACAGTTGTGGATGTAAACTATACAGTGGAGAAGAACCTGATCTGTTTTGTGTTCAGTGGTGTGGAGTTTGTAATCGAGTACAACATGCGTGTGGAGTGTCAGATTGACATCTTGGTGCGCTCCAGCAAGGACAGCTTGGAGACTTGGACTCTGGTGGAAGATTGTGTGCTGATTCCCATCAGAGAGTTTTGTGCATCACCCACAGAAGGATGTCAGGGTGTGGTGCTTGTGGAAGGCATTCTTCGACCCCAAGCT
>Ga0116227_10006283_pt1 | contig 24212 bp, 22 predicted proteins | sample S1TSphgellanicum_FD_89693 | JGI IMG/M metagenome (GOLD analysis project Ga0116227, IMG submission 89693) | Host-associated microbial communities from peat moss isolated from Minnesota, USA - S1T2_Fb - Sphagnum magellanicum MG | ecosystem: Host-associated > Plants > Peat moss > Unclassified... | reverse complement strand
TTTTGGTTTTTTAAAAAATATTTTTTTTGTTATTTTTATTTTTTTATATTTTTTTTATTTTTTAATAATTTTTTTTGTGTTTTTGACTCTTCCCTTTTTTTTTTTTTTTTATTTTCGGGGGGGGGGGGGGGGGGGGTGTTTTTACTATCTACCTAGTTGGTACTAGGTAGTACATAAAGCAAGTGAGCTAACCACCATGGTTAGCTAGGGAACTGGAACCCAACAGAAAACTGTTTCCTCATCACATATCATCCATTCTTGATGGTGCACTGGTGGGTGCTGGTTCACCGTGGCCCACTGGGTCCAGTTCTGGGGTTTTTTTAGGGTTTAGGGTTTAGGCCGACACTGGTCGAGACAGGCGACCCTGCAGACGGTCACGGCCACGGCCACGTCTTCTGTTGGCACCAGAAAATGGCGGGTGCACAGACACCTATCATCCGCGTGGCGACCATAGCAAGCGCCGAGGAACAGTAGAAACTTATAAATACGCAACAGCCTGAACTTAGTAGCAGCAATTCATCGGCCAAATGATTTGGAATCCTCAACTTGAACAGCGTATTACTGGAGAATCAAACCAGGAACAAAAAAAAAGAACCCAAACGATGTCGGAATTGGCACAGGACGCAGCGGAGGACTATCGAGTCTCCAGTATGCCGGAGGTCGACAAGGCCGCAGGAAGAGTCTCGACTCAATCTCCAAAAGAGGTCTAAACTTTCCTGGACAAGTCGTTCTCTCTAGTTAGTTTTGAAGAACTTTGTAGTTTAGGGTTAGGGTTTAAGGGTTTGCGGTTAATTGTGGTTTGCTTCTTCCCCTTTGTTGTATCTTGAAGAGGCTTGCCTCTTGACCTAAAAAAGGATTTTTTAATCTGTTGCAACGGCGTTTTGGATTACAATTTCTTGTGTCTGCAACATTTGGCTAATAAAAAGAATGTGGGATTCGGGTTCTTGACCTCTACAATTGGGGTCCATGATACCTTCTTTCTTATATATGCAGGTTTTGTACAAATGTGATTCACTAAGCAAGCTTCTCTTGTAACAGGACCCAGAAAATGAAGAAAACTGTGTTACTAACAATTCACAACAAATTCCTTGCAGATGGAAAATCATTCAGAGACTTGGAAAACCATGGCGCCTGATGTGGATGAGTACCATAGTAGTGTGGCAAGGGGAATTGCATCTGGATCAGGCCAAATCATCCGGGGTATCTTCTGGCTTAGCTTCATGGCAGTAACACAGTTGGAGAATGGGGGTGTCTTTTTTGAAAAGAAAGTAAAGCCCTCAGACACCCCAAGCCACCTCAGTTCACAAACTATCCAAATTTTGCACAGGTATATATTGTCTTGTCAATATTGGTTTTTGTTGATGGATCCTGATTTCAAATGCGGCAATTGCTTTTTAAGTAATGTGTGGTCTTATAGGGAAAGAATTGAAGGAAGGATCTGCCAATTGATTGATTGCTTGCTTGCAAGGCATGCCTGGCTGCCTCAATTTATATGAAATGGTTTGTAGTGTAAGTGGGGATTGTGTAGGTTGAGGGAAATATCAAGAATGACTGAAACTGTCGCAAGGAAAGTGTTGTCTGGTGTATTGCGAACTGTGGGCTTCTTATCTGGGTCCGTGATCAACTCAGTCATTGGCAAGAAAGTCTTCCAGCTCATGCCAGGAGAGGTTCTTTTGGTTTCACTTGATGCATTTGGTATGTCCCTTTTACCTTGTGTATGGTGAAAGAGAAAATTGATGCGATGATAATGCCAGGGGTTTTTTTGAGAATTATCAAAGTTGTTGTCTTCCTTTCTTCATACAAATCTCCTGAGCAGATCTATGATGGCCCCCTTTGTGTAGGATAATGAAACTTTGATTCCTTCATTGTTGTTGTTGTTGTTGTTATCCAATCTGCACAAAAAAAGCAGCAGATTCCTAAACCATTTTTGCCTATGGGGTTTGGACAGGAAAATTGTTTGATGCACTGGAAAAAGCTGGAACAGACATAATGGGGGCTGCCTCTTTCGTTACACAAAGAATTATTGCCCATAGGTACATAACCTCTTAACTATGAACCTGTGTCTCAAGTATTGAATAGGGAAATTGTTGACTTACCATCAGCAGAGGATATGCAACTGTTGAACCTGCAGCCAAAATAACATGCGATGAGGTTGCATACCCACCATCCCATTTTCATCATGTGGTTGGTAAAAGTTGTATGCCATCTCTAACAACACGAGTTCTTCACACTAAACCTTAATTTGAGTATGTTAAGGTGTGTCTCTTGATTGCTATATGTCAAGCTGACAACAACTCTAGTTCTTTTCTAGGTCAAAATGCACATAAGCAAAAATGGATAGAAGCAAAAGTGAGGTATTTCAAATGGCTGGCAGTTCTGTCAGTAATGCTAGAATATTTGGATGTGTATTTGTATGGTTGGATATTTTGCTTAGCTGAAAATTTTAGAATATGAATGTCTTCATCTTGTCATAGCTATTTAGAGCAAAACATTTTCTGACCTAATTCACATCAAGGTCTGTCCCAGCAGTTGAGAGTCCCCTAAAGGAGTTCAATTTTTTTCCTCCTCATACCCAGGTTTGGATATACAGCTGGTCAAGCAACACGAGAAATTTTGGCAACAGCTGGACATGTATTTGCAACAGTGTGGACCATTATCAAGTTGCGGAAAGCAATCAACCCCAAAGATGGTGCTGTAAGGCATTCATATGCAAGTCAGGCAAGAGCAGCAGCAGTAAAAGCATCACATAGAAACTAGTACTTTGGCTACCCTTTACTTTATGATGCATGTACATGGCATTTCATGAGATGTGAATTTGTGTCAGGATATATATTCTAATTGTGACAAATGGTATAGTTAAGATAATAACATCTTTACATTGACGGGCTGCATTGTAGGGTTTGTACTTGATAGATTCAGAGTGAAGCAATAGTGTTTTATTCCATTTGAAGTGTTGTTAGGGCAGACAGACATGGTTGATGGATGTGTTCCCTTTGATTTGAATTTTGAGGAGGCAAAATTCTCTAGTATGTACTAAAGACACACACATTCTGCACCCGGATTTACAAAGATGGTACTATGAATTGCTATTGCGTGATGGGATTTATGTTGTTAGCGATATTGTACCTGACAGAAACATGGAAATATGTGTGGATGACATGCACAATTGCTAAAGGGAATTTCAACTATGGACTTGTAAAGGAAAACCTGTTATTGAAGGTACCCAGCAACACAACGCAGCTCTGATTTAGTGTTCTGCTTTCTAGTATCATGATAGCCATATCAAGTCATGTAATACAACGACACAAAAGCCTGTTCACACACTATCCATCCTGCATGTTGTGCTGGGGGGTGGTGGTTCACTCTGGTTGGGTTTCCATTAGATGGCGGCACACTGGTGGATGCTGGGTCACTAAAAGCCTCTGCAACTTTTTCTAGTGTATTTGGAGGTATGCTTTCTAGAGCATAATATGTGATGTGCAAGAAGTGCAAGTATTTTTTGGGGGTGAATTTTCACCATTTTGTGTAGTGTGCATATTGTAATATCTTCAACACGATTTTAGGGCATAAATTTGGAGTTTACAATTTTAGGGGTAGGATTGTGGGCAACTCCTTCATTTTTAAGATCCAAAATCTAGTTTCAATGACAATGGTGGTGTAATAATACCCCCATTTTTTTTTTGCTTGAACCATAATTTCAATTGGCAATGGTTTTGAGTGCAACACCTTTAGTTTTTTACAAACTTTTAATTCTATGTGCGACAATGAATGCAATACTTTCAATTTTTTTCTTTACAATGCAATGCACAATATTTTGAGTTGCCAAGTTGATATATATTATAGTGTTCACATTTGTCTTATCATATCATCATTTATGACAATTCTAGAGTGTTATCTTTTTTCATTATTTTTTTCGTTTTATCTAAAAACACATGTTAAAAAAAATAGTTTAGACTTTACACCAAAAGGCAAAGGAAAATGCTTTGGGCTCCCTTTGGGCTTGCAACTAAAGTTGGGGCGTGACAAGAAAAAAGGCCTAAAGAAAACCAAGACACACGAGGCTAGGTATTAGGAATGAAAGATAACCCCACATGAAGTGGGAAACCTTTGAGAATGAAGGGGCAGCATATCCCTAGGACTCTTAAGATAAATTCCCATTTTGGGAGCTAGGGCTCCTTGGGATGTTAGAAAGTTTAAAAGGCAATTTGGGGATTTAAATCAACTCCTAAATCAAGTGACCTTTAACTCGTTGGAAATATTTTAATGAAAATTACAAAAATTTAGGATTGAATTTTCAAAAATAGATGTGTTTTGAGGGAATTATGATATTACAAAAATTTGTGACACATAATGATTTAGTTTTGGGAATTCCCTTTGCGAATAATGGGATGACCATTTCAATGCTTGTGATAGGGAGAACTATAGAGTATATTATAAGAAAGTGGATGGTGCAGCTTTTCATGTCTAGATTGTTGTGAGTTTAATGAGTTTATGAATCAAATTTGGTTCCAATGACATTAAGTGTTCTTTTTCTTTGGTTTGTGCAAGTGATGTGACCAAGAGGTGTTCATTACAAATGTCATTTCATCCTAATTTTCATGGAGTTCTCTCATTCCTTTTTGTTTTTCTAATGCAAAGAATTAAGGAACATGCCTTGAATTTTGATTATTTCAATATAATTTGGATTAGGGAATTATTATTGAAACCTTTTAACGAGCTTGGGGCGCACATCAACATGCTTAAACAATAAGTGACACTTGTTCTTCAACACCTTGCACCATTGGCTTGTTAGCTACAAGGGGAGTTAATGGTGTTTACTTCATAGTTGTGCAAAAGGAATAATTGATTAAAATATGATAACTCAATGACATTGTAGACTCCTTCAAAGGCAAATTGCTCTTTAAAAGACTCAAACATTAACAACAAAAGTTTTTTTATTAATATTTTACAAAAAGGAAAGGGAAATTGTAATCAAGAGCACACAAAGTAGAAACATGAATAAGACAATGATAATAAGATTATAGAGAACTTGACAAAACCATAATGGACAACAAGATCATGATGAGAAGGGGAAAGGGGTGAAAAATGTAATTGACAACACAAGTTTGAAGATCTTGAAGATGATGACCAAAAGTAGCAACAAGAATACAATTTCCCACCAATAGAACGGTTCCAAGGTGGCACCTTATGACCTAGAAGTGCAAGGCAAAAGCTTGGAGTGAAAATGTATTTTTTCAAGGTGCAAGCAAGATATTTTGTATGTATTGCTACTTTGTTTTCAATTTGACGATAAGAAAAAAATAGTTTTAAAAACTTTTAGTTTTTTTCATGGGCATCTCTAGCCTCCCTCTAGCTTCTCAAAAAAAATTGTGTCATATTATTTGGATATGAAAAAGTATTCCAAAAATATCTATAACAATCACATCATTTTTCAAAAGGTTGGAAATAATTTTATTTATGAAAACAAATTCCATTAATTAAAAAAATTATATTAAAGTATTCACCACATTAATATTGAAGTGTTCAAAAAAAAATCAAATACTTACAAAAACGTTCCACCTATTTTTAAGTACTTGAACTTTATTTTTCAAACTACCACAAATTTTAAGTTTAATTTAAATATTTGCAAATAATTTTTAAAGCCCAGGCTTAAGGTTTAAGGGTTCATAGTAATGCACTCAGACATGAGATATTTTGAATGGTGCATTAGTGCATGTTGGATGGCATGTGCCCGTTTGGAAGATGATGTGTAAAAACACTTTCTTTCTTGGTTTTGTGAAGCTCCAAAAAACACATCCCTAGTTCAAGAATTGATGTTAGTTGAGCATGTAACTCTATTTGGATGAATGTATTCAAAAGAAAGAGAAACATCATTGAAACTTTGCTTGGTAGGAAACAAAATCACAAACCACAAAACACTTGGTAAGCAAGCCGGGGTAAATAATGGGTAATCAACGTTCCAACTTCAAGGTCCCAATGTAAACTTCTTGATGGCTTGAAAAGTTAGTTTGATGCGGATGAAATTAAACTTCTTGATGGCTTGAAAAGTTATTTTGATGTGGATGAAATTAAACTTCTTGATGGCTTGAAAAGTTATTTTGATGCAGATGAAATTAAACTTCTTGATGGCTTGAAAAGTTATTTTGATGCGGATGAAATTAAACTTCTTGATGGCTTGAAAAGTTATTTTGATGTGGATGAAATTAAACTTCTTGATGGCTTGAAAAGTTATTTTGATGTGGATGAAATTTGGTTTGAGCCACATGGGTGGGGAAGTGTGGAATGTGGAGTTACATAATAACCACATATGCTTGGCGAATCTCTTTGATATTAAAAAAAAGGGGTTGTAGAAAGGAACATGAGTTGTATGAACTAGTAAATTGACCTAAGTGTAGGAAGGAGCTTTATCAAAGGGTGATCACTTAAACCAAGAGTCATCTTCACGACAAAGGATATCAAGAATCAAGACAACCCCAAAACTCGGGTTGGGTAAAGAAGGAAATCCAACAAGGATTTTTGTTGAATTGGAGGAGTGAGGCAAATGAATGGGGAACTCCAAAAAAACCATATGAAAACTTAATAGTAGAAAGTAGTAAGATAAGTACTTCCTTTACAAGCACCTTGTCATGTGGCCATTGGACGACCAAATGGCCTCATTTGTACTACTACTACTACTTCTTCTTCTTCTACTACTACTACAACTTTTCTCTTGGAAGGGGAAATGAAAAGAGCTGTAGTTTGAAAGCAAGCCCACCTTAACTTCTCCCATTGATTGATTTTGGAAAGATTGATCACAATAATCTTGCAAAAGAAAATGAAGAAAACAAAAGGATAAAAGGCTGTGGACCATGGTACATGAGCATGATCGATCTACACCGTCCAACTGCAACTGCATCTAACCATTTACATTGCACGTGATCAATCCGCACCGTCCAACTGCATCTACCATTTACATTTCACGCAATCGATCCACACCATCCAACTGCATCTACCATTTACATTTCATGCGATCGATCCACACCATCCAACTGCATCTACTAGCATTTACCTTTCACGTGATCGATCGATCCACACCATCCAACTGCATCTACCATTTTACATTTCATGTGATCGATCCACACCATCCAACTGCATCTACCATTTACATTGCACCTGATCCATCCACACCGTCCAAACTGCATCTACCATTTTGCATGGCACCTGCTGGTCAATCCACACCGTCCAAGTGTATCAACTGTTTTGAGTCGCACCTGGATTGATCAATCGACACCGTCCAACTGCAATCTTACTTATTTTGCATCGTGCTTCATCCAAACCGTGGATGGAGTTAGGGTTTCCGGAATTTCCCCCACTTTGCCACCCAGTTCCGCCACCCGTTTCTTCGCGCTCAAGATCCCACGGAAAGAAACGAGCAAAGCAACAACCCCAACTGTTTTTCCTCAACTCCTCCCACAAAATTTAATATGATTCCATCGGGGCTTTTTTCTGTTTTTGGCAGAGAAAAAAACAGACGAAGAATCCAATCATGTGATAATGGTACTAATAAGATTGTTGATGATGAGATCATCAACTTCTGTGACGCATTGATCACGAAAAACAACCTCCAAAAAGAAGAAGAAACAATTGCAGTCTAACTTTGATGAAAACAAAACAATTTTGTAGGAAGAAAGTGGAGCTTGACACATGTGGGGGGAGGGAGGGGCGGCGGGGTCCATAGTGATTTTGCAGCAAGCATGTCGACGCGCGTCAGTCAACAAATACTTCCAGCTGCAGTACTTCCCCGCCCCGCCCCCCCCACTATCGAAGTCTTCTTTTTTCCGTTTTCCAGTCCTGAGAAGTCTCGTTTAAGATCCTGTGCAATACAACAGACTTGCATCGTCGGTTGGGTGTGGGAGCCGCACTGATCTCTTTTGTAATCCGTGCTCTTTCCGTGGCCAGCACCCCGCTCGCGTTGAGCAGATTATACCTTGCTTTGTTTGTCTGGGTCCTTTTTCTAATAAGAAGAAGAAGAAGAAGAAGAAGAGGAAGAAGGAGAAGAAGAAGTAGAAGAAGCCATTTGTCGATATTCTTAACGGGCTGCACAAGCCAGCAGACTTGAATCCTAAGTCCCCCAGCCCCGCGCGCGGCGTGCACGTCAGATAGCTAGCTAGCTCAATTGTGCAGGATCGACCCATGATAATATTCTTCAGTTTGCTAGCTTGCAGACTCTTGGTTAGATTCAACCACGAGTTTTTTTATCTTTCTTCTTCTTCTTCCTCTTCATCATCTGTTTTTGCATGGCGACAGCTAGTGTTCTCCTAACAGCAAAAATAGTACTACTACTGCAAGTCGATGAGCGCTTGTTGAATATAACGGTTGCAGATCGCTTCCAGGTTCCATTCCTCCCTAGTCGTTCTGGATCACGAAACCTCTAGTGAAAACAGTGAACTTGATTCGGTATAGTTTGTACAACGGGAGAGATCAGGAAAAATAATCAGAAGGACGTGGTTTATAAAAGACTCGGAATTTCTGGAGGCCGGAGTAAGTATGGATCATGCTGTTCATGTGTGTACAAGTACCCATGCAAGAGTGTTTGTGCTTGTGATTCTCATTCTCATCCTAGTAGTCTGCCCTTGGAGTGCTCATTGTGGACGCGTGATCTGGCCGGCGACGCCCGCGAGTACAACAACACATCATTCTAGTTTCATTCTGCTAGTCAACCGTGAGTATAACGTCGGTGGTGCAGGTATGAACTCCGATCACAGCTTCAACCTTGCAAAGAGACTTCTGTCGTCTGCCAGTCGTGGTATTCAGAAAGCTTTGAAATTCCTTCTCGAGACAACACGGGGTGGCGGCGCAGTACGACGACCCCCATCTGCTTCGATCATCACTCCACCTGATATCGATCATGTGGAGGTAAACTATAGGACAGCTACCAAGAAGTCGGAAGCTGCTGCAGCAGCAGCAGCAGCCGTAACATCTCTTGGAACTCTTTCAAAGGGTAGTACTGCGGGATCACATGATGAATCTGCACCAGGATCAAATGGATCGACATTTGATCACACTGCAAGGCCACAAGTAAACTACTCATTAACTTCTCGACGTAAGAATAATTATCCAGTTGCAGCAGCAGCAGCGGGTAGATCAAAGTTCGCCCTCAACAGCCAGCTTGCAAAAGGAACGATAGGTCCAGGATCCGGAACCCCATCACCAGGCCACAATAGCATACCTGTGAAAATGAAGGGAAGATGGCCCTGACTGATCACTGACCCATTAGTCTATTAATCCTTCAACCCAAAGTCTTTTGTGCCGCGAGTTTCCGATTACACTTCCGGTCACAAGAGCTAGAGCTGGAGCTGCGGGCAGATGATCACGTCCGAAGCTGCTGCTGTTGCTGCAGCATTTTGGAGTTTAACATGAGCTTCCACAAAAACAACGTACCTGATCGGAAATTTGGTTCGGCCACTACTGCATCATGTCCAAATCTAAGTGACAAGTGCTTGCGAGACAGATTTTTGGAGCTTCACAACCGTCGACAGGATTGAAATTCTCAAGGATTCCTTTTGATTTTGGTAACAAATCCTTCGTCTCAGGCTCTGATCGACAAGGAGGGGACCGCCCGCGAGGAGGAGCATCGTCGTCTCCTGGACACGGAACTCAAGAACCGGACATAACTGTCAGACAATTCCAGAGCAGAATATGCATGAGAAGCAAATTCCATGGCAAATTTGCCAGAATCTTCACATTTACCCTCCTGTAAATGAATAAAAAATGGGCTCCTCAAAATTGTTACTATTAGTAATTTCTTTGTTAGAATTCTGCTTTTGGGCTGTAAAACTTTAACAGAGAGAAATGAATGAGAGAGACAGAGAGGGATGAAATGTGGATGAAAAACTAATGACCAGAGATAGAGTGTGTGAGCCAACAGTCACCAGCACACACCATCCATTAAAAGCTTGCTTATACCACTCACTTGTGGATGAATCCTAACTGAGTTCAACTCAGGTATCACCTTGGTAACCATGCTATCCCCGGTAAAAGGATAGGTCCCGGAACATAGGCCATAGGTACAATAATTGGTGATGACATCTAGATTGGTTAGAACATAGGTTACATTGGAAGGTACTAGATAGTCAAAAACAGAATACTAAGCTAACCAGTGTGGTTAATTAGTTACACAAACCCAGGAACCCAATTATGGAGAAGTGTGTTAATTTTCTGTCCACCCATCATCCATCCCTCATCCCTCATGTTGCTTCACTCTGGCCGAAACTCATTACATAAATTATAATATGTCAAGCCTTTTTTATAATTGTGTTAGGGTTTAGGCCTTTTGAGAGTAGTAGCTGAAATTGAGGGTTACATCTAAGGATCAGGTTCAAGTGGAGTGGAGTAGCCACCACACTTATGCAAGCAAGCCCACCCGGGCTGTGATCAAGCTATGGCTATGCATGAAGCATACAAAACAAAGAAAAGCACATAAAAATAACATTAAAAAAATATGTGCTAGTTCAACTACATGCTATACATTTGGACTTCTTCACCATTGATGCTTTCCTCAAAGTTCAATTCTCTCTTATTTGTCAACTTGGCTTGGTGGTAGTGCTTTCTTATGTCGCAAATTTCCACTTCTTTTCAATCTCAAAAAAGTGGAATGGGAACATTTTGTCTCAAGTTCCATGTTTTTTTAAATTTTTTAAACAAAAAATTGTAGTCAACTTTTCATTAATTAAAAGACTTTTGAGTAAAATTTCATCACATTTCAACTATTTTTTAGTTCGGGGCAATTTTTCACTACTTTTTTTTCCCTTATAATTTTGGATAGTTCTTTTTTAAAATATGTCAACCAATACATTTTACATCTTTCTTGGGATGTTCACTAATGAATGGTACTACTTCAAAACAAAAAAATTAAAAAGCATTGCTTGAAGGCAAATTATTATTATTATTATTATTATTATTTTCTTGTGATGAAATTTTGCAAACTTGCAACCAAAAACAAATGGTGCAAATCTCCCAAATAAATTTGATTGCTAGTTGACATTTAGTTGTCATTGTAAATCAACCATTCGAATCTGTCAAATAGCCATCCTCAAGGCACATGACTCGCATTTGTTGTTATCATGGATGAATAATTTATGTTGTCCATTGTAAATTCCACTCCCTTTAGAAATCACGTGTCACACCTCCACTATTTGGAAGCTTCTACTATCGTCATCTATTATGTAAGCTTACAAGAAAAGTTGCCACCTATAAAAAAAATGGACAAAAAATGTGAAAGTAAGTTAGTAGGTTGAGTTTTGCATTTCAAGGTTTGGTCATGAATGCTCAAAATAAAGTAACATGATTCAAATTTGCAAATTCAAGAAAGGGAGGAGTGTCTTAGCAAATCGAAGATTTGATTCCAATTTTGATCTACTTGTAAGTTTTGTAATTGAATTTTGTGATTTGGTACATTTGTTGCAATTTCTTGGGCATTCTTGTTGCCTTCTTGAATGCAAATCTTTATGCCACAACATTTAACAAGAAGAGTAAATCCAAGCAAAAGCAAACAAAAAAACAAAACTAGCCCTTCCAAGTACACACATCTCCTTGTATTGTTTCAAAATTGGTTGCATTTTCTATTTTGATGTTGCTTTGCACACAAATGTCCATTGTCATGGGTTCTTGAATCTTACGATTTAGCAATGGTGAAGGAAGTAGCAAATTTTTGCCCTAGTACAAGTTCTTCCATAACTTCGATATTTTTAATCTTTCTAGAGCTTAATTGCAAAACTTTCTTCCCAAACTTGCATATTTCTAATCTTTCTCAAACTTCAATTGATTGTAAAAAAAAATTGTTGTGAGGTTCTGTTCTACTAGTTGCATAAGAAGTCATTGTGTTTGTTTTTGCTAATCATGGTCAACATCCTTATGACCTCTTATGAACTTCAAAGTTTTGCTTTTGTAAAAGTTATTTCAAACATTCCTTTTATTAATCTTATCTCTAGAGATCTCTCACATTCTCTATCACCTAGTAGCACACTTGGTCCCTTAACACCTAGTCATTAAGATCTCCAACTTTTTGTACATTTATGTTAGTTTTTTGGTCACACCTTAAGATGCTATTATAGATTTTATAGATCTTCTGAACCTTGCATCCATTGAATGAAAGAGGAAAAAGAAAAGAGAATATGAATGTGAGTTTAATAGAGTTGATCAAGATGGTTGAGTTATTAAGTTTTTTTTGGTCAAATATAAGATTTGTTTGTCCATTGAAGGGAGAAACAAGTTAATGTTAAAACATAATTCATTGATCAAACATTCAAGTCTTAAGAAATGCATGAAGATTAAACTTGATGTTGTGCTTGGGTACACAATTCTAATGTTTTTTTTGTCAATTGTGTGATGTAGCCAAAGTGATGATCATCCATAGGAAGATTTAACCAAATTTGGCTACAAGCTAAATATGAATGTCAAGGTTTTTGGACATCTTCTTATATTTTTGACTACCTACTTGAACCATGTATATAAATCTAGCAATTTTTTTAAAAAATTGATCAAATTTTGAATATTGAAAATCTCAAAATGCATTAAATTTTAGTTAATATTTAATTTCACTTTGATTATATATAGCCAATAAGAAAAGGTTGGTATAAAGTATAAACCTTATCAAAGGAGTCAAGGATTGTTGACTTTTGAAAATCTTATAGCCCACAATTTTGAAAGAAATTATATGAGTTTCAAATATTGAAATGTAATTTCATTTGATGCACAATATTTTTATGTTAGTCAATTTATGTCTAAATGATTTTTGCTTAATTTACAAATGTTTTGTTGATCATTGAACTAATCCCATTACATAAGAATCATAATGAATTGAAAACATTAAATGATGGAAAACATGACAACCTAATGAAAACTTCTAATCAATTTCTTTTGTTAATTATAGATGAAATATAATTAATGAAAAATAAAATGATAACTTTCATTGACCAAAGGTTATGATTTATAAAACAAACATGTAATGAATTAACCACCATGGTTAACTAGAGAATTAAATACAAACAAAAAACGATTTTCCTCCCCACTTAGCATCCATCTTTCATTAGTGGGCTAATGGGTGCTAGTTCACTTGGGTGGAAGAAGATTTGCCAATTTTTATTTTTATTTAAAGAATTTCTTTATGTAGTTTAAATGGCAATCATCCATAGGAAGATGTAGAAAAAATGGTGAACATCTTTAGGAAAATTTTGCCCAATTCGACTATAAACCAACTAGATGTGGAATAGAAATCTTTAATCAACCATCTATATTCATGGCTACACATTGAAAACCAAATATAGAAATTTGGCATTTTTTATGATTTTTTCCCCTCCCTTTTGGTGATGGAAACCTTCCAAAATCACTTCATTTTCGAATGTTTTATTTTCTATTTCATTTTTTTGCAAAATTTTACCAATTAAAAAAAGGTTATGCCAATAGTAATGTCTATTTTTAAGATGAATAAATATGTAGGTGATGTTTTTGATGAATATTTTGACAATTCAAATATGGTATGCATTACAAATTTATTTTTTCATGCTTTTGGTGATGGAAACCTTTCAAAATCAGCTCATTTTTCAGTTTTTTAATTTTTTATTTCACTTTGTGGCAAAATTTCATCAATAAAGAAATGTTCCTCCCAACAATAATGTATCTATTGCATAGGTATGCAGGTGCTTTTGTTTTTTGGCAAAATTTCACTAATCAAAAAAAGGTTTTGCCAATAGTAATGTGTTTGTTGGGTGGGTGGGTGGATGGGTAGGTAGGTAATTGATGAATGTGGATCATGTCTATTGAACATCTTCATGGTTCAAACATGATATGTATTACAAGTTTTTTTCCTCACTTTTGGTGATGGAAACCTTCTAAAATCACTTTAATTTTTAAAATTTTTGAATTTTAAATTTCACTTTACGACGAAATTTCACCAATAGAAAAAAAAAAAAAAAAAAGAAAAGAAAAAAAAGAAGAAGGGTTGTTGCCAACAATAAATAAGTTGTGTGTTTTGTTGGGTGAGTAGGTTGGTAGATAGATAGTTAGTTCAAAAATGTGAATTGTATTTGCTAAACATCTTGCCAATTCAAATATGATATTTATTGTGATTCAATTTTGTTTTTGGTTGCTTTTGGTGATGGAAACCCTTCAAAATCACTTGAAGCATTGATGAGCTTTTTTTTTTAATTTTTTAATTTTATTTATAAATTTGGCGAAATTGGTCGCCAACAGTAGTGTGTCTGTTGGTTGGGTGGGTAGGTAGGTAGGTAGGTAGGTAGTTGGCGAATGTGGATCGCGTCTGCTGAACATCTTGACGGTTCGAATGTGGAATGTATTTGGCTGCAGAGGTGTTGGTGTCAGTCGGCCGGCGATGGTGATGCTTGTGAGCTTCTTGTTGCCCAAAAATTGCCAGTTTTGGCTTTGCTTCTCTCGTCTGCAGCGATCTAAGCAGTGAAGGAATGTGAGCAAACACAGAATGTTGGAGGAAAAGAATCAGAACAAGAAGAAAAAGATCAACAAAAACAAGACGAAGAACAACAAGAAGCCTGAGCAGAAGCAGCAGCAGCAGTCCACCGCAGCAAAGGGTGATGATCATGGGACGGTCCTTGGCAACTTGGAAAGGAGTTGTAGCACCACCAATAGCAGCGAAGGAATTATGGCCATCAGTAACACTTCCGAGAATTTTCACTGATGAGAACAAGAAGAGAAAGAAGAAGAAGAAGAAGAAGAAGAGCAGAGAGTTCTTTCAACTGGCTGTGGTTGAAGAGGCACATCAAAAGCAACAGCTGATGATGATGATGATGCCACAAGAGGAGGAAGAGAGAGAGTTCCAAGTTGGTAGGCTGGGTCGGGATGCATGGGCTGGTGGTTGCTCAAATGTGATGACCATGATGGCAGCAGAGAAGGACAAGAATTATGGTCGGGATCCACATTGGGCACCAGATGCTTGCTCAAATGTGATTGCCATGGCAGCAAAGGAGTACAAGAGTTATGGACGGGATCAATGTGCTCCTCCTGGTGGTTGCTCAAATGTGATCACCATGGCAGCAGAGGAACACATTGGCCTCAAAAAGAGCCAAGTAATTGGAGGAGCAGATTCATGTGGGATTGAGAGACTTGCGGTGTACAGCCACTGGTGCACAAAGGATGCTGCAACCCAGATCAATGGTGGTGAAGGGGTGAAATCCAGGGAGGCAGCAGAAGTTGACTCTGAAAGGAGAAGGAAATTCACCAATGCTGTTGTAGAACAGCAGAGAAGGAGAATGATTGCTAATTCCAAACCCAGTGTTAGTACAGTTGTGTCACATGAAGGCACATCTCTACTCCAAGAGAGACCTGCATGGACATTTAGTCTGAAGCAAAAGCCTGAAGTGGTGGTACCCATCAAACCAGTCATTATTGCAGGTCAGATCACTTGTGGTATGCAGCAGCAGCAGAAGATGAAGAAGAGGAAGGGGATTGTGAATGCAATTGAGGTAGCACAGGATAGAAGGAACAAATCTATGATTGCTGCAGACCACATTGAACCCTGCCAACGGCAGTGTGATTCAGAGCAAAGAAGCATTCTCACCTCTTTGGAAAAATTAGGGATGAGGGAGGGCACCATTACTGTTGATGCAACAGTCATGCAGAAACCTCTAAAAACAACATTTCATAACAAAGTTTGTGATAAGAAAAAGGTGTTGGGAAAAGGACCTGAAGCCACAGAGAATCAAAGGAGAGGAGGGCAACAAGAGCACATGGCTATGCTGCTGTCAGTGCAGGAGCAGATTGGAGCTGACTGTGGAAGAAGGAAGAGATTTGAGACTACCCATTTTGGGGATTGGGGAGGTGTGACTGTCTTCAAGACTCAACCCAAGGCAAAGAAATCAGATGGCCTGGATTTGCTCCTGCATCAGATTAGAGCAGAATTCAACACTCTTCAGGGAAGAAGTTCCAAGAAGCTACAACAATATCCACCAGAAACATGGAAGGCAAGTTTTGATGAAAGGCATCATAAAAAGTGGGCTGATCCAGGTGAAGTAGACTTCAAAGAAGCACAGGTTGTTGAAGGTTGTCCAGAGCATGAACTTGCTGTTAGAAGAAGCTTGAAGAAGGTGGCAGTGGAAAGGCGAGAGGACAAGGGTTTACAGCCTTTGAGGTCACCATGGATAAAAGGTGATAGCAAATACCTTAAAGAAGCAGCATCCATAGAATTCATGGATTCTAACTCAAGATACCGTTTGCAAAATAGAGAGAAGCAGGCTCAAAAAAGTCCAGAGGAAAGAGGTAATTCTGTAAAGATGAAAGATGCAAGCATTGATTCAATGTCATATAAGGTTTGGAAACATGGCAATGGGCCAAAGGAAACTGAGCCAGTTGAGAATGCAATTGACAGAAAGAGAATCTCCTGTGGGGTGCAAGGGGTGTCATGTAATGAGGGAATTGGTGACAGAGATCCAGGGGAAAGAAGATCATTTGACACAGGTACTGAACAGATTCTCATGAGAGAAGATCAGTATATAGGAGTCATGAAAGAGAATCGAACTGCTTGCATTGAGAAAGAGCCCAAGGAAGGCAAGCTAATAAGGGTTGGCAGGCATAAAACCCAGAATGAGGGCCTGGATGCTGGCGGTCACTTCCAAACCCTTCTTTTACATTTTCTTCAGGATGGGTTACCAAGATCTGCCACCCGACATTGTGCTACAAAGAAATCAGGTAAGATCCCAGTTTGTTTGCAGGTTTCATAACGCACAAGCAGACAGGAATGTTCTCACATATTATTCTGAAGAATCAGTAGGTCCATCTTTGAATGGGTTTCGTAAACCAAGAGAAGGGGCTCTTGAACTAAACAGCAGGGAGAGGGATGGCACTGATCTCAACGCTTATGAAGACATCATGGAAGTGCTGGAGGAAGGGAAACAGGGACCAGTTCTTAGACAACAATGGGAGATTGTTGAACAGTGTGCTCCTAATAATGTTCAGGCAGATGTGGTTATGGAGATGGAATGCTCTTTGGGAGGTCTGAAGGATTTCAGCATCTCAACTAATGGAGTAGGAGACCCTGAACATGACAAGGCCCTTCATGAGGTTCACAGAGTTGATGATGAAGAGATACCCAGCATTGCTGATGAAGTGTAGGCTGCAGGTGGTGAACACCTACAACTAACTCCTGGATTGATCACTCAATTTTTCTGTTATTCAGAGCATGCCAGTGAAACTCATCCCATATCAAAGATGCAGGATGAAGTGGACGAAGAGTTCCTCATTAGTATAATAGGGTGTGAAGAGGGGAGAACTCCACAGGAGGAGGAAGACAGTGAGGAGGAAATCAGTGTGGAGTCTTCTAGAAATGGTGTTAAGGGGAGAAACATCAGGCTAGAAGTGAATGAAATCCTTGAAGAACCTGCAGTTTTTTTGCATGTCCAGGAGGTAATTGTTGAGGAGATTCTGAATCATGGCAAGACAAGGGCAACAGAGGGGAATGACTCTTTTAGTACAGATTATCTTGATGAAGAGGGAGGTGATAGCAGGGATTGCACTGAAGAAGAGGCAGTTGATGTGAAAGAACAGATTACAAGAGGAGATAGGGGAGCTGAAACAGAATTTATGAGTGTAAGATCTGTTGAAGAAAAGGTGAGAGCTATGATCCACAATCCTGTAGAAGTTGTGCTATCTCTGGTTGATGGAGATGACGATGTGATACCAAGAGATATTTCTATGGAGAGGGAGATCCTGCCAAGGAGGATGGTGAAGTTGATGGAAGACAACAGCATGTACCTATGAAACACCAAGAGACAACCGTTCTGGTACCCTCAGAAATGGAATAACTCCTGTCTCAAGCTGAATTCTTGGGAATGGGAAGATACTCCTCGACAAACTCCTTGACAAACTCTTGGACTTGGGTGAACTCTGTCCACAAGACAAGCTCTGGAGAGTAGAAAAAGTCTCTTCTGCAGACAATCTGAAGGGTGGTGAGGGAAAGTTCTGGGATGGAAACCTCAATACAGTGCAAAGTGCTCAAGGTAATCCTGAGGACTTGGAGAAAATGTTAGGAGAGAAGGATGTTGAAGACAAGCAACAGATAGATGGTCTTGGAAAGATGAAAAGCTGATCATGCAAAGAGGAAATTTGTGGAGATGCATGCTTTTGCAGAGGTAGAGCAGGGTGTTTCTCTTTGTTCCAGGAGTACAACAGGGAGGTGATGTTGTTGGATGCAACTGCACTGGAAGACATTGTTACCATCAAAAGACATTGTAACCATCATAGAGGAGTGTTTAAGAGCATCCCCAGTCACAAGCAGTAAACCACCCTGCACTAGAAGTCTTGGATGAGGTGCAGCAGTCACATCCAGTATGCTCACTGGAAGACTGCTGTGGGTCATGGAAAATGCACATCTTCTTTGGTCCCAGAAAAGCCACGGAAGAGTCTAACAAATATGATTTGACTGCTGCTCCCTGTTTCTGATTGACATTAGCAGTCTCCCACCTTTTCCAGTCCCAGTTTTCAGGTTTATAGATGGGGCTTGGGAAACTAGAAGCTCCTGGATGTGCGATATATAGTTGGTGGCCCAAATGCTGGGAATGGGTGGGGATGCCCAAGTGTCGATGTTAAGGAGGGGAACCAGCCAGGAAAGTTTGATCCATTCAAGTCAAGAATGTAATGGTTACAGTTGAGTAGCAATTACCAGTTATGGAGCAGGAGTTGGGTCCCCAAATTTCAGGCCAAAGTCAATCATCAACTGTGGACAATGAGTGTCCAGGAGAATGGAGGCATGATGAATAGGGAAATGGTCACTGGAATGCAAGTGCTGAGCACTGACAGCACTTGGAATGGTGAAATCAGTTGTTGGTAAAGGACAGGCAAATGGTATCCTCTGGCTTTGAGGATATCATTGAGCAATGTAAGAAGACATCTCTGGCTGAAGTGACAAAGAAGACTCTTATGTCATTGAAGAGAAATCAATGGGTAGAATCATTTGCTGAAGAAGATGCAACAGAGGGTGACAGACGTTGGTGATTGAGAGACAGAGTAATTGAGGGGAAGGTGGCTCATATGGTAATGATGGGTGGGTCACAGTTGACTGTTCCCATGGGGAAAGCAAATGGTGAAGGCGGACTTGAAAGACAGCCAGATCATTGCCCAGCTCCCACTGTTGAAGAAGCTCAAGATTAATTGCGGTGATCAAGTTCTCTTTTCTAGCGTCAAGGCACCTGTGTTGCAAAGAAGACAAGGAGGAAGAAGCAATCTGATGTCAGAGCCCGCTGCGGCTCCATGCCACAAGGCAACTGGAGAGAGCTTCCATCAATGGAGATAAAGGATCCCTTTCCCTGACAGGGGGCTGACAAGATTGGGATTTGTGAACAAGGTCAGAGAACTCATAGTCCTCACAGAGGCTATTGAGTCAGAAGTTGCTTAAAAGCAACATCATGAGGAAGAGTGTATTGGCATGCCATGCATGCTAGACATACTGGAGTATCACTTTGGGATTTCCAGCATGTAGGTTGCTACAACCCTCATTCTGTGTTTTTTGCTACATTCTGTTGGACCCAGGAACAATAGAAGTCCCAACATCCAGACTTAGAAAACCAAAAATGTTCCAATTTTGGCAGGCTTGTGAAAGTTGAAACAGACAGGAAATTACAGTGAACAGCTTTTTCCAGAGCCTCTGTTGAAGGTAGAATTCTGGGCAATAATAGTCTTTGCAGATTATTGCCCAGTAGTCTTGAGAAGAAGCCTTGACAGTATGTGTTCCGAATGACTTTAAAACTGACTCATGTTTTTCTTTTCAGGAATAAGGTTTGTCAAAATCACAGGGCATTTTGTGACAGGGTTATAACACTTAAAACAGAGCAGGTGTGCTGAAGTCTTCCACTTGTATGCCAACCATTCCAGCACACCCTTCCTATGGATTCTGATATGGTACCGCACTCCCCACCCTCGCCTGCTTCAATCTTGTCATGGTTCCTAGATGATTGTCTTGGATACTTCTCTTGCATGTCTAGCTAATATGTGGACATTGCGATAACACTGACAGATGGGATGTAACTTGACTCTCACTTACTTATAGTGATAACAGGATGTGTCGTGGTACCCTCTTGTTGTGGCAGCTATTCTGTAGAGCAGTTGAGAGGGAGAGACAGCTAGAGATGGTAGTGCCACTTGATAACTGAGGGTCTACTTCAACATGAGAAGCTCAAATTACAAGAACCAGTCTCTTGCGTTGACATAGCCTCAGTAGTTGAGAATGGATCAACTCATTGGACAAAAGCAATGCTACTGGTGCTCAGCTACAAATAATATCCTCAGCTGTGGGACATGCCCTCACATCTCCTGCTTGAGTTGATTCAAACACCACAAAAGCCCTTTGGAGTGAAGGGTTGGGTTGCTGCACTCAAGCAGCTGATGTATAGCTGCACTGTTTGTCAAGAGGACCATGCCATTTAGCAACATTGATCTGTGCAAGGTGCGAATTCCAGGGCAGCTGCCTGAAAATTATTTGGCAGGCAACAGAGCAGGTGAGGCTTCAATCTCAAAAAAGCTTTGGTTGTGATACTGATCAACAAGAAGCAACCCTGAACTTCCCTTGATCACAGTGACAAAGAAATGAAGATTCAAGCAGCTGGGACTTGTGCGGGCAAAGGTGGTTTAAGAGTGGGTGACAATCCAGCAACTGAAACCAGCATCTCCGTTCTGGAGATATTCAAACCAAATCAAGAAAACGAGACTCCAAGGAGTCAACCTGAATGTTCACCAATATCTTGCCAAATTTTTCATCTTCCATTTTGGCTTTAGTCTGACACGCAGGTCTATCATTGAGAAATGCCAACAAAGGATTTGAAATGAAGGCTTGCCATTTCTGTAACAAGTCCTTGCCATGCTCAAGAAACTTTCATTGCCTCAATCCTTTTTGCAAAGTTCAGGGGTGTGAAAGAGATGACCAAGAGTAGTGGTGGGTCAGTTTCAGCTTCAGAGTAACTGGTCTTCAAGAAGGGGAGGAGTGGAGACAGGAGAGAAGTACCTGCCTGATCTCCAGCATGGGAGTAGATCTGCAAATAAGTCTAATAGCAGAAAGAGGCTCAGAGCTGAAAGGAGTAAGTAGGGTCCAATGTCCTCCAACATGAGAACCTTTTCGCTACCATTCCATTTACCTTCACAAGTAGACAGATATAAGAACCATACAACTGCAAAACCTTTCCTGCAATTCCCTTCCATCCCCCCAAACTGAGTTTCCTAATTTTGATAACAGTATGAACAAACTTAGCAAATAAAAAAGGGGATTCTGAAAGGCAGCACAACAGTAACAAGAGCTCAATCCGTGGTCTCTAATAAGATCACAAAACCTAGAACCAACAAAAACCACCATTTTCAATGCATTTGTGAATAAAAGAGAAACTGTTGGAAAATTTGCATTCATATAGCACAACATGGCATTAATCAACTGCAAACAAAACTCCTACATCAAGGATCAAGGAGCCCCACCCACTTCTCTTACTTATCCTGTCAACGTTCCTTCTGCAATGAAGGTAGTCACAAGCCTCTAAACAAAACTGTGCAATATGCTGCTTTTAAGCAGAGTTTTACAAATGAACTTGTTTCTTTGTATTTGATTCCATACATGCTGCTGATCTATCTATTTGGGTATGCATATTTCTGAAAATATGACCTAACAATCTGCAAGAAGCTAAATTACTTGTATACACAGTGTCCAGTCCTCTTGCCAGTACATATCATACAAGGTTTCTAAGTTTGACTCAATCCTCAGCTTCTTCCTCATATACACAACTGAGAAAAAAGGGGACATTGGCTCAAAGGGAAGGAGAAGGAGAGCAGCTTCTATAGCAGCTATTTCTTCAGTGGGATTGTTGGAGGGAAAAGCAGCAAGTGCACTGCTGTTCACCAATTGCACATTTTGCTTTTCCTCAGATGCTGCAGAAACTCAGATTGCTTGCCTCTTCTTCGACTTGCTTAGAATGTCTAGCAGGGCTAGACGGCTGTCTATCAGTATCCTGAAAAGCTCGTTCACATATTGCTCCAGAGGCCCCAATCCACTGCCAAGATGTGCTGAGTTTTTGCTCAAATCTTCGACTAGCTGTCTCAGCTCCCCTGCTTGATCTTTGTGCAAGGGGAATTTCTTCTCCAACAAATTTCGGTCAATGAGTTGGTGCAATCTTCGGACTGAGGAATCCACACTGTCAAGCTCACAGAGTAGCGCAATTGAACCTCCGTTTTTGCGTCTATCTGTCTCCTCCTTGACTGTATGTTGCAAGCTGATGAGAGAGGATGACCACAGATACTGGTTTGTCACACTTAGGTTTACTAGAGGTCTCTTTGGCTTGCAAGCCAGAGCAATGACCAGTAAGCCACAGAGGAAGATGGTGGTTACCTTGGCACCATATATAGCATTCAGGAAGCCATTCCCTTTCACAGCATCGACACCCTTGGGATTCACAAGCTTCTCCCCCATAGTGCGTAGCATGGAGCTGCAATTCTCAAGCTTGGACTTGGGTTGGCCTTGCTTGTACTCTGTATCTTTCGTCTTGATAGCCTCTTTGCAATCCTGTAACGCATTTCTAGCACGATGGTATTTTGCCTCGCTGAAGCTTTCTCTGTTGTCGAGGTTCACAAGCGCAACCTGCACAAGCATCTGATAGTGCTCTACATCCGAGATTCCCTCTTTCAACACATTGCACACATCCAGGAGCTTGGCACTGTCGTCAAGGTACTCGTCCATCCACTTATCGTCTTTGTCTGACAGCGGGAACTGAAGGTCTGGGATCAGAGCCTCGACGTTTGAATGCGAGGCGAGCACGACAGTCATGGACTGAAGAAACCAGTCGATGCTAAGAAACCCTAGCTCTTCCCCTGCTAGTTTCAACGCTTCCAGCTTCTCCGCAAGCCTGCTCTCGAACTTTTGTAACGCCGGATGCCGCTTCGGCGACACATTGGTAGCGCGATGCAAAGAAAAGTGCGGCAGTACGGAACCGAGAGACGATAACAAAGAAGAAGAAGTAGAAGAAGAAGAAGACGCCTGATTTGTCATGCCTTGTTGCAAAAGAATTCCCAGCAATTCCTTACACCAAATTCTAGACCGATCTCGCCAAGATTGTACACTAAGCCCCACAGCACTCAAAGTTCCTCCACCAAACGTCAGTAACAACTGGAGACAAAGAAACCTGAAAGCCGGTGGACAGTCAAAAATAACGACTCCTCCGAACTTCCACAAACTCTTCCAAATTGCAACAACATTTTCCAACGACCATTCTGCTTCAAAATCTCTCTACCTCTCTATATACACATCTCTCTCTCGCTCTATGCAGGAGGCGTCCATGAGAAGAAAAACCAAAAGCAAGAGCGGAGAAAAATGGGAAGAAGATTCCGACTTTCTCAACCAAATAATCCTCCGAGAAGGTCGTTCCGCTTCTTGAAAACAAGTCAACAAAAAGAAAAAAAATTCTGTTGTAAGGAAAAAAGAAGCACGACACAGAGAGAGAGAGAGAGAGAGAGAGAGAGAGAGAGAGAGATGGCAATGGCGGCGATGGAGCTTCCACAAGTGCAAAGGAACTGCAGCGGATGAGAGGAACAAGGGAGGAAGAAGAAAGGCTTTGAATCACGAGGTCTTAATCCAGGTGTCTTTTTGAGGTCCTTTTTTTTCAAGCTCATATTTGGAGCTCCTAAATTTAGGACCTTAAATTCAGGTCCTGATTTAATGGAATAAGCTAAACTTGGAATCCAAAAAGTGCATCACCTATTACTTTACCTACCTACCTACCTACCTACTTACCTATCTAACTAATTACCTATTTAACTAATTGTGTATTTCTTTTCTTTTTTATTCTTCTTCTTTTTGTTGTGATAAAGATAATTTACTACCCTACCATATGGTCACACAAATCCACACCTCATCCAAAAAGTGCATCACCTCCTCACCTACCTACCTATCTATTTATTTATTTATTTATTTATTTACCTATGTTTTTTTTTTTTTTTTTTTTTTTTTTTTTTTTGATTTATTTTTTTTTTTTTTGTCTTTTTTTTTTTTTTTTTTATTTTTTTTTTTTCCCTTTTTTTTTTTTTTTTTTTTTCTTCTTTTTGTTGTGATGCCTCTTTTTTTTTTGGGCCACTGTTTTGTTTTTTGTTTTTTTTCTTTCTATTTTTTACAAAGAAATTAGGAAATTTTTGGATTTTTTCTTAATTTAATTTTTTTTTTTTTTTTAACTTTTTTTTTTTGGTTA